>Ga0066671_10000064_pt1 | contig 26855 bp, 31 predicted proteins | sample GraSoiAngelo_120_FD_62294 | JGI IMG/M metagenome (GOLD analysis project Ga0066671, IMG submission 62294) | Grasslands soil microbial communities from the Angelo Coastal Reserve, California, USA - 14_0919_09_20cm | ecosystem: Environmental > Terrestrial > Soil > Grasslands | place: USA...
GCGCCGGCCGAGTGCTCGATGCCCTGGTCGACGGGCAGAATCGACAGGTACCCGGTGCGAGCGAGCCGGCCGTGGTCGAAGAGCGACTCGAGGCTACGTAAGACGCGAGTCGGCCGGTCACTCGTCGACCAGATCCGGTTGACAAAGTCGGGGCCCGGCAGATGGAGCATCGACTTTGAAATGGTTTTGCACTCGTGCTCCAGCAGGCTCTTGGCGTCGTCGCCCAAGATCGACTCCAGCCTGCCGAGAGAGGTTGCGGTTGCGGTAGCCATCGGCTTTCCTCCTGCGCGGAAATCTATTTCCAGTGTAAGCGCACTCAGGCGCTCGCGAAGAGCAGGCGGAGGCCGACGAGTCCGAGCGCAATCGCCAGCAACCGAATGATGAGCGCCGCGCGGGTCCGGCGAGAGATTGCCGCGCCGGCCTGGGCACCCACGACAACGCCGATGGCCAGCTCGAGGGTCAGCCGGAGGAAGGGTTGATAAACACCCTGAACGACGTGGGTGGCGGCACCGGCGGCCGAGGTGAACAGTAAGACGAACTGCGCGGTAGCGGTCGCGATGTGCGCCGGAAACGAGAAGAAGCTGGTCAAGAGCGGCACCTGGATGATGCCGCCGCCGATGCCCAGCAGGCTCGAGATGAAACCAAGCGCGACACTGAAGAGGGCCGCGAGGCCCAGGTTGAATCGGTACACATGGGTGTTGCCGTCGGAATCGGTCATCCGCCGGCCCACGGTAAAGCGCGAGACCGGCCACAAGGGGCTTGACCCGCCGGGGCGAAACAGCAGGAAGAGAGACACCAGGATTAGCGAGGCTCCCATGATCAGGTCGAACACCCGGCGCGGGATGTAACCGACCACGATCGCGCCCAGGACCGCGCCCGGGAGCGTGGCGGCGGCAAGCACAATGCCGCTGCGGTAGTCGATGCGACGGAGTCGGGCGTAGCTCACCGAACCGGACCCGGCGTTGGCGAAGACCACGGCGAGCGAGATGGCCGTCAGCTGGGTGGCGGACAGCCGCGGGTAGACCAGAAGGAGCGTCGGAACGAGAATGAATCCCCCACCGGCGCCGATCAACGTCCCGTAGGCGCCAACGCCAGCTCCGAGGACGATCCAACCGAGCGTCGGCAGCAATTCGCTCACGCCGGCGGCTAATGCGAGGGGACCTGGTCGACTAGCTCAACGATCCATAAATAGGTCTCGGCAAGACATTCTTTGGCCGACCGATCCGTTTTCACTGCGTCCGTCGTCTTCATGGTGTCAGCACTCACCGCGACACAGCTTTTGGAGGGAACCATGAACGCGACAATAGCAGTGACGAAAGAGATCACCACGCTCATCAATATCCTGACCGTGGAGCCGGAGAACGAGCCCAAGCTCATCGAGCTCCTGCGTGAAAATACTGAAAACATCGTCAGCGCGCTCGATGGCTGGGTCTCGACGAGCTTCATCGTGGCCAAGGACAAGTGCCGGGTCGCGATCTACTCGCAGTGGCGCGACTTGGCGTCGGTCGAGGCGATGCAAGCGAACCCAAAGATGCGCGCATATTTCCCGCGGATTGCGGCGCTTGCTGCATTCGATGGCTTTACCGGCGACGTCACGTACGCCCGCCAGGCCTAAGCGTCCCGGGACAGGAGAATGAACATGCAAGATCTCAACGGAAAGCGCGTCGTCGTCACTGGCGGCAGCGAGGGACTCGGGCTCGCAATGGTTGAGGCCCTCGCCGCGTCCGGCGCGCATGTGACCGCTCTCGCCCGCGACCGTGTGAAACTCGCGGCAGCTGAGCGCGTTGGCGCCGCGGTGGTCGCCGGTGACGCGACCGATGCGGCGGTCATGAACAGCATCGTTGGCGACGAAGCTCCCGACGTATTGATCCTCAATGCCGGCGCGCGCTTGCCAATGAAACCGATCGACGAACAGAGCTGGGAGGAATTCTCGACCCATTGGAACACAGATGTGAAGGCGGGACTAGTCGGCATACAGGCCGCGCTGAAGGTTCCAATGACTTCGGGTGGCCGCATTTTGATCATGTCGAGCGGCGCGTCGATGGTGCTGAGCGTGCCGCGTATCGAGCCCGAAAGCCTGCGGCTCTCCGGGGGCTATGTCGGCGCCAAACGTATGCTTTGGTTCATGGCGCACAGCGCGAACACGGTGTCGCGCGAGCGCGGGCTTAAGCTTCACTTTCAGGTGCTAATGCCCAGCCAGCTGATGCCGGACACCACGCTCGGCCATCTGGTCGCAGCCGGCTACGCAGAGCTCGAAGGCGTAAGCGCCGAGGAACATGTCATGCAACGCTATGGCTCGATCATGCGGCCGGCGGACTTCGGCCAGCGCGTCACCGAGTTGATCGCCGATCCACGTTATGCGAGCGGCGTCGCGTACGGCTTTCGCGCCAATGCCGCCATCATGCCGCTCGACGCATGATCCGCACGCAGCCCTCATCCTCAGGGACACCCCCAAAGAGCGATCCTACGCGCGACGAGTTCGAACGATTGCTGAGCGAACTGCGCCCCGGGCTCCATCGATACTGTGCGCGGATGACCGGCTCCGCCGTCGATGGCGAAGACATCGTCCAGGAGGCAATGATCAAGGCTTTCGTCGCGCTACCAGCTGTCGGTGTCGTCGACAACCCCGAGGGCTGGGTCTTTCGTATCGCTCACAACACAGCACTCGATTTCCTGCGCCGCCGCGCGCGCGGACCGGTGATCCAGCATGAGGAGGCCCTCGACATGGTGCCCGCGCCGGATTCTTTCGATCAGAGTTATGAGGTTGCCACCGCGAGCCTGCGTACGTTCATGCGGCTTCCGGCGCTCCAGCGCAGCGCGGTGATCCTGAAGGATGTTCTCGGCCATTCGGTGGAGGAGATCGCATCGGTGACTGGTGCGAGCGAACCCGCCGCGAAATCAGCGCTCCAGCGGGGGCGCGCCCGGCTGCGCGCGTTTGCTCGCGAGCCTGAGGATATTGCGTTGCCGATGCTATCGGACGCGATGCGAGTAAGACTCACTGCCTATGTCGACGGCTTCAGGGCCGGTGACTTCGACGCGGTCCGCGCAATGCTGGCCGACGATGTGACGCTCGACCTTGTCGCAAAGTTTCGCAAACAAGGGAGAAGCGAGGTCGGCGAATATTACTCCCGCTACGCTGCGTCCGAGCAGTGGACGTTTGCGCCGGCGATCGTCGACGGTCGTACGGCGATGCTTGTCTACGATCGCGAGATCTCGCTCGAGACACCCGCCTATTTCGTCGCACTTGATATCGAGCGCGATCGCGTGGTCGCAATACACGACTTCCTGTTCGCGCGTTACGCCATGGACGGCATCGCCTTACACCGTCTGAATCACCCACACCTGCGATCCGCTTAAGACCGGCCTTGTCTGAGGAAGGGACCGTACGGTCCCTTCCTCCCGCGCTCGCTAGGCTGGCGTTGGCCGAGTCCCGAGGCCCACGCGCGCACCAGTCGGCTGCTCGTCGTACTCGACCGAGATGTCTTGCTTCGATCGCTCGCGTACGGTCGACACCGCGATCAGCGAGATCACGGCACAAATGAGGATGTACCAGGCGATGGCCACGCTCGAGTGGTAGCCGGTCACCTTGATACTCGTTCCCGGAATCACTCCGCCGGCAAACAGCAGGGTTGCGATGATCGGTGCCGGCCCACCGGCAACGACCGACGCCAGCTGGTAGCCAAGCGACGCGCCGCTGTAGCGCAGCCGCCCGGTATAGGTCTCGGCGATGAGCGCGGCTTGCGGCCCGTACTGCGCGTCGTGCGGGATCAGGGAGAGGAAGATGGCCAGGAATATCAGTCCGGCCGCCTTCGTATCCAACAAGCCGAAGTAGATGAACCCCCAGATGCCCATAGCAATGACGCCGCCCATGTACACCCGCTTGCGGCCGAGCCGGTCGGACAGGTAACCAAAGAACGGAATCGAGAAGAACGACAGGCATGCCGCAATCGTCACGCAGAACAGGATGAAGTTGCGCGTTTGCTTCAACGGTCCCGGAGTTGCCGCGTAGGTGAAGATGTAGGCGGTGAAGATGTAGAAGGGAGCCTGCTCGGAGAGTCGCAGGAAAGCGGACTGGAGGATCTCCTTCCAGTTGCGACGAATCACCTGGGCCACCGGCGCCGGCTCGATCTTCCGCTCGTCGAGCAACCGCTGAAAGAGCGGCGTCTCGAAAACACGCAAGCGGACATAGAGGCCGACACCGACCAGCACGATGCTGAGATAGAACGGAACCCTCCATCCCCAGGACGCAAATCCCTCGGGGCCGGCGATGTTGCTCATGATGAAGAGGGCACCGTTGGCCAGGACGAGACCGACCGGCACGCCAAACTGCGGCCAACTCGCGATCAAGCCCCGCCGGCCACGATGACCCCACTCCATTGATAGCAACACCGAGCCTCCCCACTCGCCGCCAACGCCCGCACCCTGGACGAAGCGAAGGACGACGAGGAGGATGGCGCCCCAGACGCCGATGGAGGAATAGGTTGGGACGAAGCCGATGAGAAACGTCGCGATGCCCATCAACAGCAGGGTGGCGATCAGCGTCGCCTTACGGCCGATGCGATCGCCGTAATGGCCGAAGATCGCGGCCCCGATTGGGCGAGCAATGAACCCGACGGCGTAGACAAGAAACGCGTTGAGCGTTCCGACAACGGGATCAGATTTCGGAAAGAAGAGTTTGGCGAAAAGGAGACCCGTTGCGGTCGAGTAGAGGAAGAAGTCGTACCACTCGATCGACGTGCCAACCGTGCTGGCGATGACCGCTCGCCTGAGCTGTGTCCGGTCGTCAATCGTCGCGGCCGCTTGCACTACTTATCACCTCTTTTGCTTTGTTCGAACGGCGGCCAGTCGCTATAACAAGCTAGCCCTACGCTCACCTCCCTTGTGGCAGCCGTGCTGTGCCTAAAGCCGCCTGTCCCATTGTGAATCGGAGACCTCCTCGTCGACAAGGGGGTGGCGGCTTGGCCGGGACCCTGGGCGGCCCGCGCCTACAATGGCGAGCTGATGAGCCTGGTCAATTGGGCGGTTCTCATCCTGAGCCTCTGGGTGGTCGCCGTGGTGCTGGCCGGTCTGGCGATGGTCCTACGCCCGGGCGCCGGCGAACTCGAGTACGACATCCCACTCATCGAACCGCTCCAACTCCGGCAGGCGTCGGGCGTCATGCCTCGACGGGCCTGGGGTTTCCGCCCGCCCGTCCAGCACTCGCGTTACGATCCGGCTCCCTGGCAGGTCCAGCCGCCAGGCTCGGCGGAGGACAGCCTGGAGAACGTCGATCGGGCAACTGATATCAAGCGCGATCTTGGCAGCGAGCATCCGCCCTGGGAACGGCTGGACCGCCAGGGCCTGTAGTTTCTACTCTCCCAGTTCTCGGCTGACCCGGTCGAGGACGTCGAGCATGCGCCGGGACGTGGCGTGCAGACTCTCCTGTAACAGCGTCAGGGCGTGATGGGCGTCGGCCAGGACGTCGGCCTCGTTCGTCAAATCATCGCTGCTGCCGCCAAAACGCGGGAGCACGTCTTCGAACAGCATCTGGAACCGTTGCTCGGCGAGCGCCAGGCAGGTCGCGAGCGTAACGACCTGTTCCTCGACTTCGGGGTCAAGGGTGCGCAGGGTTCGCCAGGCCGGCTCGGGCACCATGCTGTTCATGGTCCGCGGTCTCTCCGACATCTGCGAGTTCATGCTACAGGCGGGGGAATCCCCCGCCGGCCCCTTGATCCCAACCCGTGATTGGGACCGCGCCCGACGGCACCAGGCTGCACTACGTCGTCGAAGGCTCTGGGCCTCCAATCGTCCTCGTCGGCGGCAAGACGTCCAATATCGCGGGAGCCTGGTGGCGTTACATCCCGGTGCTGGCGCGCGAGCTAAAGGTCATCGCGCTTGACAACCGAGGGGCGGGAGAGTCCGATAAGCCGGACTCCGCCTACACCACGCAACTGATGGCGCTCGACGCGCTGACCGTTCTGCATGCCGCCGGGGAGCAAACGGCCCACTGGTTTGGCCTATCGCTCGGTGGCATGATTCTTCAACAGCTGGCGCTGCAACAGCCCGGGGCTGTACGCAGCCTGATACTGGGAGCGACTCGCTGCACGCCGGAACGGCGCACGATGCCGCCACCCGATGTTCCCGAGCTGGAAGGCAGTCCCTTGAAGCGCTATCTCATGCTCTACGACGCCCGCTTCATCGTCGAGCACGGCGACTGGGTGGCTGACGATGCCAGGCATTTCGGCAAGATGCCGCTGCACGCGATCGTCCGCCAGGACCAGGCAGGCAAGCAGCACGATGTCTGCGATCGCCTGCCGCAGATCCATCAGCCGGCGCTGATCCTGCACGGCCGCCAGGACCGGATGGTGCCGCTGAGCAGTGGCGAAGCATTGGCGCGGCGCTTACCGAATGCTCGCCTCGAGATCCTCGACCCTGCCGGCCATCAATTCCACTCGGAGCAATTCCAAACGGTTTTGGGCCTGGTGCTGGACTTCGTTCGAAACGTCGAGGCTACGCCGCCTTCCAGGTGACCAGCTCGCGCGTGACCTGCTTGCGGAGGCGACCTTCGACCGCCAGCGACTGACAGTGCGCCAGCGTCTCTTGCAGCGCCAGGCGCTGCTGGAAAACATTCCGATCGCGGATGCCCTGAAAGAGTTGGCCCGCTAAATCCCAGCCGGTCCGTGGGCTGTCGCTGGTCAGCTTGACGAGCGCCGTCTTGCGTTCCTCATGGTGCTGTTTGATCGCCGCAATCCGGTCGCGCGGCTCAGGGAACGGATCGCCGTGGGCGGGTAGCACGAGGTCGACGTCCAGCCCCTTGATCCGGTCCAGCGATTGCAGATAGTCATCGAGCGGATCGGCGCCTGACTGGGGATGCAGGCCGATATTCGGGCTGATCTTTGGCAGCAGGTGGTCGCCAGAGAAGAGGACCCGGCGGTCGGGCCAGTAAAAGCAGCAATGGCCGGGCGAGTGGCCGGGCGTCCAGACCGCCTCGAGCTCGCCTCCGTCGATACCGAGCCGCTCGGCCCCCTCGAGAAGCACATCGGGCTCGACAACCTTGACGAACTCGCGGGCCGCCATCGATGCGGTCTTGACGAATTCCGCCTCGGCATCAGGCACGCCGTTCGTGCTCAGCCAGGCCGCAACATCGTGGACGAGGTCCTCGGCCCGGGCATAACGCGGCTCCATCAGTGCCACCTCGAGCCGGTGGATAACGAGCTCAGCCTTTGCCTGCTCGCGAAGCTCAGCGGCCAGCCCGAAGTGGTCGGGATGGATGTGGGTGATCAGGATCCGATTGATGCGCTCGATGGGGACATGCAGGCTGGCGAGCTTGGCATGCAGGGTTTGACGGGATTCGTCGGTCTGCAGGCCCGTGTCGATCAACGTGAAGCCCTCGCCATCGCGCAGCAGGTAGACGTTGACGTGGCGCAATTCGAATGGCATGGGGAGCTCGAGACGGAAGATCCCAGGGGCGACTTCCACTGACGAGTACGGTACTGGAGAAGACGGCGCCCCGCCCGGCCCTCCCCCAGAGGGGAAGGGAATATCTCAGGCGGCGGGTTGGACGAGCTCTTCCGGGCGGGCCGGGAGCGCCTTCTGGCCTTGCTCTTTGGTCGGCAACGGGAGGTGCACGGTATCGGTCGCGATCAGGTCGAGGAAAGCATCGACAACCTGTGGATCGAAGTGGCTGCCGCGGCCGGTCTTGATCTCGTCGAGCGCCTTGCTAAGGCCCAGCGACGGCCGGTAAATCCGGTCGGCGACCATCGCCTCAAAGGCATCGGCGACCGAGATGATGCGCGAGCCGAGCGGAATGTCCTCGCCCTTCATGCCCTTGGGATACCCGGTGCCGTCCCACTTCTCATGGTGATGGCGGATCAGGGGGGCCACGTGGTGCAGCCCTTCAACCGGGCCGATGATATCGGCGCCGATTTGCGGATGCCGCCGCATCCAGGCCATCTCATCCTCGGTAAGCGCCATCGACTGCCGCAGAATTCGGTCGGGAATGCCGATTTTGCCGACGTCGTGCAGGATGGCTCCGAGTCGCACCTCCGCCACCTGGTCGCGCGAAAGACCCATCCGCTCGGCGCAGGCGCCGGCCAGCTTGGCCAGCCGTTCCGAGTGTCCGCGCGTGTAGCTGTCTTTCGCCTCGATCGCGTTGGCCAGCGCCATGTTGACCTCGGTCATCAGCTTCGCCTCGACGTCGCGGCGGGTCACCAGCTCTTGGTGGGCCGAGACGGCGCGCGACATCACCGAGCCGAGCACGGCAACCACGACGAAGAGAAACATGCGCTGGAGGATCACGATCCGGTTGACCCCGAGCGTCGCCAGGTAGGTGCCCTGTTGCAACGGCGCAACCGCACCCGCGGTCAGATACAGCATGGCAACCAGGACCGCACAGAGAACGGAGGCGAAGGCGCCAAAGCGCAGGGCGGAGACGGTGATGACCAGGAAGAACAAGGAGGCGAATGGACTGACGTAGCCGCCCGACGCGTACGTGATCATGGTGGCGACGAGCATGTCGACACCGGTGGTGGCGTAGCTGAAGGCCCGGCCGGGCCGCTGGTGCAGGAAGAGAAGCAAAAGGGTTGTCAGGCAGACCAGGCCCCAGGCGGCGAGGATGGCATTGATCCGGCCCTGGTCATAGCCGGGATTGACGTTGAGGTTATTGAGGATCACGGCGAAGATCAGCAGCGTCCAGCGGAACAGGCCGGTGAGCCGCTCATTACTGAGATTGATCAGACTCTCGGCTGGGTCCTGGGAGCGCTGGCGGCCCTTGCGCGAGGCATTGCGGACGGCGGCCATTGCCGAAAATTATCCGGTTGCTTTGTGACGAAGAGCGTTACAGGACGGTCGCGTGCCGGGCACGGCTGGGCCGTCTAACCCGATAGAGCCACCCCGAGCAAGTCCGAGAGCACCGCTTTGACGTCCTGGTAGCGGGTAAAGGCCGTATCCGCCTGGGTCAAGGCGCCGTCAACCTCCTGATAGGCATGCGTCAGCGGCGGGATCAGATCCGTGGTCGTGACCTGGGCGCGCTCGGCGTGCGCCACCTTGAGTTGCTCGCCGATCTGCTTGATCGACCCCTTGTAGCTGGCGGCAATCGTTTGTGCCTGCTGTAGGACCGTCTGCAAGTCATCCGGCGTCAGCGGCCGGCCCGCGTATTGCTTCCGCAGGGCGGCAACCTGCAGGGCGACCACCGCGGCGCCCTCCCCGGCTCGGCTTAGATCGGCGCCGATCGCCCCCAGGTGTGCGCTGGCGCTGACCTGTGATCCACTCCAGGGTAAGGCGCCAAGCACCCGGAGCGCCGGATCCTGGCTGGAGCGCCGCCGAGCATCGGTGAAGTCCTGCTCGGCTCGCTTGAGCTGGATCATGACGTTCCCAACCGACGCACTGTCCGCGGACCTTTCGGCGCCGGCGAGTGCGGCCTCCCCCGCTGCCAGCTCGCCACGTCCGTTCTGGAGGCTCTGTGAGACGCTCGCCGCCACGAAGGCGGTGTAGCCGGCCATCGCCAGCAGCGCCAGCAGGACGATGACGACGATCCCGGCGCTCCCGTACGACGTCCTCTGCCGTCCGCCGGCGAAAGAAAAAGCGGGCGCGCGATGCGCCCGCTCAACCTCAGCGTCGGTCCAGCTCAGACCCGAGCCCGGTTGCCGGTGACGAGGCGGATCAGCATCAGAAGAATCACGGCGCCGACGAAGGCAGCGATGAAGCTGATGATTAGGCCGCCACCGGTCACACCGAGAAGCGTCGAAAGCAGCCAGCCACCGATGAACGCGCCGACCACGCCGACGACGATGTCGAGGACGATGCCGTACCCGTGGCCGCTAACGACTCGGCCGGCGAGCGCGCCGGCAATACCGCCGATGATCAAGAACACGATGAATTGCATGACTTCCTCCTTTGGTCGAGACTGATTCCCGACTAATTGAAGCTGGTTTACAGGTAACCTGTCAATAGCGCTATCAGGAAAGCGTTGCTTAGCTGGCCCGGCGCTCTTCCAGGCCAAGCGGCGGATCGGCAGCCAGGCCACCGAAGAGATCGCGCTCGAGAACTCCCGTGACCCACGGCGACGGGTACACGCGGGCAAAGAGCTCCGGCCGCGTAAAGCCAGGCGGCTTCAGCGCCGTCGTGATCGCATGCGATGGTTCTGTGCCCAGCGCCCGGAAATACAGCTTGGCCGGACGTTCCGGTAGGCCGCGAAGCCGCTGGCGGGCCGCCTGGAAGGCGGCGAGCGCGGCCTGTTGCAGCTCCTTGTCAGCGGCGTCGCTGACGACGACATGGGGGCAAAGCCCGGCGATCACATCCGTCAGGAGTGGCTCCAGATTCGCCACCGTGACGTCACGACGACCGACGGCGAGGAGCAGCGCATTCTGAACGCCGACTCGATCTAAGGTTTTTCGAGCGTCCGCCGTACTCAGATGACTCGCGGCGATGCACGCCAGCGTGACGTGCGCGCCGGCGGCCGCATAGTGCGCGAAGCTGTGGCCGCAGAGCTCGCCGGCCCGGCTCGGATCCACGACCAGGCCCAGCAGTCGAAAGGGCACACGGATGCATCGACCGGGCCGAAGAATTCTTTCTGCGCGGCGCCAACCGACGACGGCTTCCGCCCCGGAACGCCTCGACCTATACCGTGGCGCGGGAGCTCGACAGCAGGCGGTCGTACGCATGCTTGAGCTGCGGATAGCGAAGGAAGATCAAGTGGGCAAACTCCTGCGTCAGGGCACGTGGCGGCCGGATCAGCCTCATGCCGGCTTCGCTCAGCAGGCGGTTGCCCTTGCGTCCATTGCAGCGCCGGCAGGCGATCACCTGGTTTTCCCAGCTGTTCGCCGCGCCGCCGCGGGAGCTGGGAACGACATGATCCACCGACAGCTGAGACGAGGGCATTCCCTTGCCACAGTATTGACAGGTCCCGTCATCTCGCAGGAGGAGGTTGCGACGATTTGCCCGCAACATCCGGCGAGGGATCTGGATGTTGGAGAGCAGCCTGACGATCACGACGTCCTCGCCAAACCGTCGGCGAGCCATGGCTTCTTCGACGGCTGCCCGTGCTTCGTCGTCAATGAAGGTGACCCGCTGCTTCGTGAGCAGGACGACCAGCCGCCGCTTACTGATCACGTTCAGCGGCTGAAGTGAGGCGTTTAGTAGAAGGACGAGTTCGAACGACCTCCTCTGTCGGGCATGGGCTCCACGAGCGCCACTAAATATAGCGAAGATTCGTTCGCCTGTTGCCAGGCGGCAGATTACCTAGCTCGCGGCCCTCTCTCGACGCTCGACCGGGACGTAGGGCACATCCTTGTCCCCCACATACTCGGCCCGTGGACGGATCAGCCGGTTGTCGGCGTACTGCTCGAGGATATGGGCAGTCCACCCCGAAACGCGGCTGACGGCAAACACCGGCGTAAACATGTCGATCGGGATGCCCATCGTGAAATAGCAGGATGCGGAGTAGAAGTCGACATTCGCGTACAGATGCTTTTTCTCCATGACGACCTCTTCGACCTTGCGCGAGAGCTCGTACCAGCGAAGATTCGCCGTGTGTTCGCCAAGTTGGCGCGACATCTCGCGTAAGTGCGTCGCCCGCGGATCCTCGGTTCGATAGACCCGGTGGCCAAAGCCCGGGATCTTCTGGTGGGCGTCCAGCCGCTCGCTGATGTACGACTCGACGCGAGAGGGCTCGCCGATTTTCTGCAGCATCTTGATCACTTGCTCGTTGGCGCCCCCATGGAGGGGGCCTGCCAGGGCACCGATCGCGGACACGATCGCCGAATAGATATCCGCCAGGGTCGCGGCGGTCACGCGCGCCGCGAAGGTTGACGCATTCAGCTCGTGGTCGGCGTGCAGGATCAGGGCCAGGTCCATGGCCCGAACGGACAGCGGATCAGGCTCCGCGCCAAAAAGCATGCGCAGGAAGTTCTCGGCGTGGCTGCCGGCGGTGTCCGGTTCGACCGGTTTTCGGCCGCGGCGGATCTGCTCGTAGGCAGCCACGACGGTGGCGGTCTGGGCGGTGACGCGCATGGCTTTCGCGATGTTGGCATCCCGGCCGTTGTCATGGGCCTGCGGGTCGTAGAAGGCGAGCGCGGACAGCGTGGTGCGAAGGGCGTCCATCGGTGTGGCCTCGCGGGGGAAGTCCTTCATCAGTGTCAGCACTGGCTCCGGCAACCGCCGATGCCGGGCAAGCGAGGCGGTGAAATCCTGGAGGGCCTGCCGCGTCGGCAAGTTGCCGAACCAGAGCAGGTATGTCGTCTCTTCAAAAGACGACTGACGCGCCAACTCATGAATGTCGATGCCGCGGTAGGTCAGCTTGCCCTGCGGCCCGATGATGTCGCAAATCGCGGAATTCGCCGCGACGACATCTTCGAGTCCGCCCTTCGTCGCCGGCATGCGAATCAGTATAGGAAGGCGCCGGCGGCGCGCCGGCCACTCACGGCGACAAGGGAACGGTCTCTGACTGGCCGCCGACGTCGATCCTGATCGAAGGCTGTGCCGTTTGAATTTCAACCGCCCCGGAAGAGCCGGTCCCCGGCTGCACGAGTTGCAGAATGTCGATCCTGGCGTTCGACTCCGTGGTCAAGCTCAACGGTGCGCGAAAGCCGGACGCGCGACGAATCACGGGACAGACGGTGAAGCGGTTCGACGCGATGTGAACCACATGCGGCGGGTCGAGGATGAAGGTCCGAACGAGCCGCACAATCTGCCCGCCGGTCATGGCGGCGTAGTAAAGGTTGTCCGCCCGATCGAGTGCCATGCCTTGCGGCTGGCCGATGCCCGAGAGGACACGAATCGGGTGTCCCTGCGGGTCGAACTCGTGAATCGCATTGTCGCCCAGCGTGTTGACGAAAAGATGCGCGTCCTGGGTAACGACGACGTCGTCGGGCGTGGGCAGCGTCGCGAGACGCTGCTTGGCTGGATCAAGCCGCCACAAGGTGCCGCCCTCATCGGCGATGAGAAGGCGCCCGGCCGCATCCCGCGCTGCCCCCACCGGACGCGTCATGCCACTTGCCAGCTGGATTGCGCTTTTTCCATCAGCGCTGACGAGCCAGACGACGCCGTTCGGGCTGTCGGGGACCACGACATCATTGCCGTTCGCCAACGCCTGACCGTTCGCGTCTCTCGCCGGAAGAATGGGCCCAATGCCATCGATCCCGGCACCCGACGTTCGGTTCTGGAACGTCCGCCAAACCGTGACGGCGTGGGAGTGCGGGTCAACGGCCACGATCCGGTTGCGGCCTTGCTCGGCGACGAGAATCCGGTCGTCGGCCTGGACGACCATGCCTTCCGGCTCACTCAGACCGCTGGCAACGGTTTGTACCGAGCCATCCGCATTCAGCGCGAACACGCTGCCCACGTTGATGTCGCTGAATAGCAGCCGGTCCTGGTTGTCGAAGGCCAGGTCGTCTGGTGCGGAGCGGTTACTGAGCAGGACCTGTTGAGGCGGTGCGGGCGATCCGAGCGGACACGCCGAAAGGGGCGTGGAAGTAGCGCGAGGCGAAGGGGTCATTGCGGTTGGTGGTCCTGTTGGCTGGCATGCCGCCGTGACCACCACAAGCAAGGTGATGGCCAGCGCCCAACTGCGGTTTGACCGATGCGAAGGCCGGTTATAGGATGACGACGTGCTCAAAGTGATCCCTGCCGCAGAACTCGCTCGCAATCTCGACCCGATCCTCAAGGCGCTGGAAGAAAGTGGCACCACGCTGATCATCAAGCATGACGAGCAGCCGGCCGCCCTGCTGCTCCGCTTCGATGCCTACGTCGCCATGCTCGCGACGATGGACTACTCCGGTTGGGAACGTTGGATCGAGGAAGTCAGGCGCGCTTTTCCCAAGTCGGCGTTTGCTCCGCCGCGGCGGCCAAAATCCGTTGTTCCCGCCTTCATCGATCCGGCGGACATCGGATATGCGCCGCAGTTTGGACAACTCGGAAGCAGCGCCGGCCGCCGGCGGCTTGCCGAGGAGCTGAGCGGCATGGGCATTCAGCTCAACGAACAGCAGCTTGCGGCCGTCTATCCGCTGGTTCTCAATCTTGCCGAACGAAAGCGGGTCCTCTATGCCGAAGATCTGAAGCTCGCCGTCGATGAGGCGCTCGGTCGTGCGGCTCCCGGGCGCTTTAGCCTGAGGGACTTTCAGGTGAGCTCTGAAAGCGGTGTCTCGAGCAGCGCGAAGGTTTCGGTGCTTGACGGCGGCGAGCTGAAAACCGGCACCGCCTCGGGCAATGGGACCCTCGACGCCGTGTTTCGCGCCATCCAGCAGATCGCGGGCGTGGCGGCCGAGCTCGAGGATTTCAGCCTGGCCTCGGCGACCCAGGGAAGCGACGCGCTGGCCGAAGCGGTGGTGACCCTGAGCCGCGGCTCCGACGTAGTCATCGGACGCGCCGTGTCGCTTGACGTGGTTGAGGCCGCGGCCAACGCCTACGTCAACGCCCTCAACTGGTTGATCAGCCCGCAGCAGAACCTGACGGGATCCGCAGCGGCGAGCCAGCGCCAGAAGTAGCCTCCCCGCTGTTCGACGAGTCCGGGTGACGACTCGGCCGTTTCGCTTCGGGCTGAGCGCCAACCGTCCGCGGAGCGTGAACGAGTGGTCCGCCCTTGCACGCCAGCTGGATTCGCTTGGTTATCACACGCTGCAAATGCCCGACCACTTTGGGCCCCGACTCTCGATCGCTCCGGCGCTGGTCCTCGCCGCCCAGGCATCGACGCGGCTTCGGGTGGGCAGCTTGGTCTATGACAACGATTTCCGGCATCCGGCGCTGCTTGCCCAGGAGGTGGCGACGATCGATCTCCTGACCGAGGGACGATTCGAGTTCGGTATCGGCGCCGGCTGGCTGAGGCGTGAGTACGATGCCACGGGCATCGTCTTCGACCCCGGTCGCGTGCGCGTCGACCGCCTGGCTGAGGCGCTGGATATCATCACCCCGCTGCTCGCGGGGGAGTCGGTGACGTTTCAAGGGCGGCATTACCAGCTCAACGAGGCGTCTGCCGGTTTCGCCACAGTCCAGCAGCCCCATCCGCCGCTCCTCATGGGTGGCGGTGGTAAGCGACTCCTGACGCTCGCCGCGCGGCGCGCCGACATCATCAGCGTCATGCCCCGTTCGCGTGGCGATGGCAGTGGCCTCGACGACGCAGATGCCGCGGAGGACGCCTTCCTCGAAAAAGTCAGGTGGATCCGAGAGGCTGCCGCCGCTCGTTTCCAGGTGATCGAGCTCAATACGCTGGTTCAGGCAGTGACGCTCACGGACGAGCCCGAGAGGGAAGCCGAACGGCTCGCTGACGAATGGAAGATGCCGGTGCCGACAATGCTGGCCTCTCCCCTGCTGCTGATCGGGTCGGTGAACGCCATCGCCGAAACGCTTCTCGCTCGGCGCGAGCGACTCGGCATCTCGTACATCAGCATTTTCGAAAAAGACCTCGAGCCGTTCGCGCGCATCATCGACCGGATGCGAGCGTTCACCGTCAGCGCCGGCTGAGGCTGACCGCCAGGTCGACGGTCGGTGTGGACACCTCGTCCATTACCGCCGGCGCCCAGGCGGGCCACCGCGCGCGTAGGGCGATGACCCGAAAAGCCGACTGCTGGATCTGGTCTAACGGGATGCCTCCACTGCGAATCTGCTGCTTGAGCGCCTCGATCGCTGATACCTGGTAGGCCGCATCGGCACTGTTGAGCAGAACCAGATCATTGCCAGCGCGAACGGCCGCCACGGTGGCCGTCGGAAGGTCGTAGAGGGCGGTGACCCCTCCCATGCCGAGTCCGTCGGTCACGATTACGCCCTCAAAGTGAAGCCGCTGCCGAAGGAGGCCGGTCACGATCGTTCGGGAGAACAGCGCGGGGGTACCGCTGGGATCGAGGCCGGGCGCGACCAGCGCCGTGGTCATCACGGCGTCCGCACCGGCATCGATGCCGGCCTGAAAGCTCCGTGCCTGGGTGGCTGCCCACTGGTCGATAGTCTCCGGATCGGTGGGGATCGCGGCATGCGGGTCACCGGCGGCGCCACCCAGGCCGGGGAAGTGCTTCAGCGTGGCGGCCACGCCCCCATCGTGCAGCCCAGCCACGGCAGCCGCGACCAGCGGGCCCACAACGACCGGGTCCGAACCAAACGAGCGGTCGCCGATCACATCGTCCGCCGGGTTGGTGCGCAGGTCTGCGACCGGAGCGAGGTCCAGTTGCACCCCCAGCCGGTGAATGCCATCAGCAGTCGCAGCCACGCGCTGCCGAACCACCGGTGGTCCCTGGGCGCCGAGCTCGAGCTCGGCTGGGAGCGACGGCACCCCATCGGTGATGCGCATGACCCGACCGCCCTCCTCGTCGACGGCAACAAGTAGCGGCGCCGGGAGGCCGGCCTGGCGGCCGAGCGCCTGCAGCCCAGCGATCAGACGTTGGAGGCTCGCGGCGTCGCTGAAGTTGTCGCCAAAAATGAGCACGCTGCCAACCTTCTCGTCGAGGATCAGGTGGCGCAACCCATCGGTGATGTTCGGTCCACCGAAACTGGCGGCCATCATCTGCCCGGCGGCCATGTCAAGCGACATCGCGAGCGGCACGGTCGGGCGAGTTGCCACCGTGGCCGGCGGTGATGCGAGGGACGTGGCCCTGAGGTGACGGCTAGGCGCTGAAGGCCGGGCCGGCACTGAGCCGAGCGCACCGGGCAGAGCCGCAACGATGAGGGCGAACAAAAGCCCTGCATGAATCAGCAGCCGCCGGCGCGGGGACACCGACAACGGCCGCTACGACTTATGCCCCATCGCCGACTGGATGAGCGGTTCGACCAGGCTGAAGATGGTGCCGAAGATCAAAAGGAAGAGGAGGTAGACCAGGAAGATGCCGGCAATCACGATGCCGATGAGCACGCCTCTCGAGAAACGCTCCATCTCGAGCCGCACGACCTTGATCAGCAGCGCGCTCATCAGGAGTCCAAAGACCGCAGCGATGGCCGCAACGATTGGGTTCCCGATTCCGCCGGCGAGCAGGGCGCCGACCGGCACCGGCAGGTAGCAGAGGGCCTCACGCGGGTTCGCGGGAATGAGCGACCGGCGCGGTGGAGCGAGCTGGCTAGCGGCGGCCTCGGCGACACCACCCAACCAGCCCTTGCACTTGCCGCACGTCTGGTTTTCGGGCGCGTTGTAGCGGTACCCGCACTGCGGGCATACCTTGAGCGTCATGCTTGCCTAGGCGGCTCCCCGCAGGCGCATGACTTCCTGCTCCAAATCCGCGATGCGGTTGTCCCGCTGCACGAGCATCTTCTTGTGCTCGTTCAGCACTTTCTTGGTGTAGCGGCTGTTCATGAACCAGCGCAGCCGGTCGACCATGCTGATCAAGATCACCATCAGCGCTCCGATAGCGGCGGACGCAAGCATCACGACCCAGGTCGGGATGCCCTGGAAGGTGGTTCCGAGCACGTTGATACTGGCTGCCTGCTGATTTCCGACCGAGAACAGGGCAAGCACGATGCCCAATAGCAGCGCCGCCAGCCAGCCAACGATCGCCATCGCTCGTTCACCCCCCGGACCGGCACCCGTCGAAGGGCCACCGGCAGCGACTTTTCGTTCGGCTCATATAACCGGGACGGTGCCGGTGAACTTGCGCGCGGATAGACTTCGACGCGGATGGCGGTCGATAGCAAACCGATCTGGAGTAGTCCGACCGAGCCGGAGCAGCTTCAGCCGTTTCGCCTACGCGGCGGCGTTCGGGGCTGCCTGCTGATTCATGGGTTTGCCGGGACTCCGCCCGAGATGCGTGGCGTGGGCGAATTCCTCGCCGCCCGAGGCTACGACGTCATGGCTCCGTTACTGGCCGGTCACGGCCTGACGCCCGAGGCGATGGCGGCGACCCGCTGGCAAGACTGGGCGGCGTCGGCCGAAGCTGCCTACCGGGAGCTTCGCCGCGATTGTGACCGCGTGTTCGTCTGCGGACAATCGCTCGGCGGGACGCTTGCCCTGCACCTGGCCGCCGGCCACCCAGAGATCGCGGGCGTGATCACGATTGCCGCGATGGGCTCGCCCGGGTATTTTCACGACTGGCGTCTCAAGTTTTTGTGGGCGCTGAAGTACCTCGTGCGCTGGCACGTCCCGCCAGCTGACTGCGACCTCGGTGATCCAGGCGGACTCGCCTTGCTGCACAGCTACGCCCGCCGTCCCACCGCATGCATTCAGAGCCTCGTTGGGCTGGTGCGAGTCGTCGACCGTGAGTTACCGAGGATCAGCGTGCCGGCCCTGATCGTGCACGGCCGCAACGACCGCACCGTTGACGTCGCGAACGCGCCCCATATCCTGCGACGGTTGGGCTCGAAAGACAAAACCCTGCTCTGGTTCGAAAAATCAGGACATGCCGTCACCGTCGACCTCGAGCGAGAGGCGCTCGCGGCGCAAATCGCTTCCTGGCTCGAGGCGCGCTGATGGCCGCAACCTGGCCCGCACAAGAGCCTCGCCGTGGCGTGCACGGCATGATCGCCAGTCTGAATCCGCTCGCCAGCGCTGCCGGGCTCCGGGTCCTGCAGCGCGGCGGAAATGCGGTCGATGCCGCAGTTGCGGCCGGGGCCGTCCTCACGGTGGTCGAGCCCTGGACCGGCCAGTTGGGCGGCGACGGCTTCATGCTGGTCGCGACCGCCCGCGACCGCCAGGTGATGGCCATCAACGGAAGCGGCGTGGCGCCGGCGGCCGCGAGCCTCGAGCGGTACCAGGCCCTGGGCGAGATCCCGTCCAGCGGCTGGCTGGCGGCGACCGTACCGGGGCTCGTCGATGCCTGGTGGGTCGCGCTCCAGCGTTTTGGCAGCGTCCCATTTGCCGAGCTGCTTCAGGACGCGGTTCATTACGCTGAGCGGGGTTTTCCGCTGACCGCACGACAGGCGCGACAGAACCGTGAAATGGCGCCGGTTGGCATGCCATTTCCAGAAACACGCAATGTCTTCTTTCCGGGAGGGAAGATCCCCGAGGCTGGTTTCTTCCTGCGCCAGCCGGACCTTGCTCGGACCTTGCGTGCGCTTCAACACGATGGCCCCGATGCCTTCTACCGCGGCCCGATCGCCGAATCGATCGTAGCGGCGTCCGAACGGGGCGGTGGCCAGTTCTCGCACGATGACTTTGCACAGCACCGGACCGAGGTGGCGCAACCGATCCAGACGACCTATCGAGGTTGGACGGTGCTCGAGCAGCCTCCCGTTTCCCAGGGCGTCATCCTGCTGATGGCGCTCAACATCGTGGAGACCAGGGCGCTTCCCTCGGAAACCGCGGCTCGCATCCACTGGCAGGTCGAGGCCCACAAGCTGGCGCTGCAGGAGCGGGTGCTGTCCCTGGGCGATCCCCGAACGACCCGCGTTGAACTGGAGCGTCTCCTCGACAAGAGGCAGGCCGGTATGCTCGCCGGACGAATCGATCGGGCGCGGGCCCGGCCACTCGGCCCGGTTCCGGCCGGGCACCCGGATACCAGCTACCTCTGCGTCGTCGATGAAGCCCGAAACGTCGTTTCCTATATCCACAGCCTCTACGCCGGCAACGGGATCGTCGCCGGCGACACCGGGGTTCTGCTGAACAACCGGATGGGCTGCTTCTCGCTCGAGGCCGGGCCCAATCAACTGGCCGGCGCAACGCGGCCGATCCATACGCTCAATTCCTGGCTATTGCTGCGGGACGGGCAGCCGCAGGTCGTGGGCGGCACTCCCGGCTCGTTCTGGCAGGTTCAAACGAATCTGCAGCTGATCAACAACCTGGTCGACGCCGGACTCCCACCGCAGGACGCCGTCGATGCGGCTCGCTGGCGGATGGGCCCGCAAACCTCCTGGACTGACGCCAGCCTGGAGCTGGAGGGCCGGCTCGGGCAACCGGTAGCGGAACGCTTACGAGGCCTAGGCCACCGGGTCACCGTGATCGGTGATTGGGATGCGGGCGGCTCCGCCCAGCTGATCGCCATCGAGGGCGACGGCCTCGTGGGAGCTGGAGATCCGCGGCCGGGAACAAGCGCCGTACTCGCGTACTGACGCGGGCGCGTTCGCAGACACTTGTGTTTGATGAGTGCCGATGCTATAAATCGCACGTAATACGGCGATCATTCGCCAGCACATCACCTTGCGCGTAACGTATCGCGCATCCGAAGGGAGGATCAATGGCTGCTAAGAAGAAGTCCACGAAGAAGTCGACCGCCAAGCGATCGACGACGAAATCACGGTCGACGAGCAAGCGCATGACGGCCAAGCGAGCCGCACGAACACTCGGCAAGCGCGGCGGTACCAGCCGGACCAAGGCCAAGTCAACCTCATCGAAGAAGGCCGCCAGTAAGAAGCCCACCAGCAAGCGCAGCATCACCTTGAAGCGCGCCGGACGTGAGCTTGGCAAACGTTCGGCCGTCAAGCGGGGCGCAGCAACCAAGGCCGCAACCCCCGCCTCGAAGCCGTCGAGCCCGCTCGGCGGTGGCCGGCCGGTGGCGCGTCCGGCAGAAAGCCCCAGCATGCCATCGATGGACATGGAGACCGGAATGGGGACCGAAACCGGGATTGGAAGCGAAAGCGAATCGTCCAGCTCGTTGAGCAGCGGCGGCTCTGAGCGGATCAAAATCGGCGAGCGTCCGCCAGAGCAGAGCTGGCCGGGAGGCGGCAACCGCTAAAACCATCGACGGAAGGGCCCCTGTTCGCCACAGGGGCCCTTTTGTTTCTGCCCCCGTTACGGCTACGGAATTCTACGGAGGCATGGCCGGCCGCTTCGCTAGCCCATTGGTAATGCCTCGAGCGTTTTCTCAAGTAGAGGACTTATTCGATGGCACCAGGGCGATTGCTGCAAGCCGGACTGGTCACCGTGATCGCGCTGGCCCTGGCGAATGCGCCCGTCTATGCGGCCAGCAAGAAGCCGGAGATTTTCCAGGTCAGCCCGACGAAGGTCAACCCCACCACGCAGCCGAACATCATGATCCTCGGCCAGTATCTGACCCCAACCAGCACGGTCGAAGTCGGCGGAAGACCCGCCACCACGGTGCAGGCACCCGACCCCAACCATCTCCTGGTCAAGCTGCCCGACAACCTGTCGCAAGGCTCCTACGAGGTGCAGGTGACGAATGAGGCCGGCAGCGCGGTGGCCACCGATGCGCTGGTCGTGGACGGTGCAGCGGCCCAGCTGAGCACGCTGCAGTACGCAGCGGGCGCCGGGATCCTCCTCTTTCTGATGCTCGTCATGCGCCTGACGCGCACCCCGGGTCTTTCCTAAAAACGCATCTTGTGGGCGAACCGGAGCTAGGAATTGCGGGCGGTCATCAAGAGCGTCAGGTTGCGCTCTTCTGGATCCTCGGCGATGGTTTGCTCTTCCAGCGTGACATCGGGCATCGCTCGCAGGGCCGCAAGGGCCCCACGCATCTGTCCCAGATTGCGCTTGGCGTCGTTGAATGCGTTTTGAATCATGGTGCTACCCCGGGCAATGCTGTTCTCAAAAAGCCGGTCGAGCGCGGTGACGTTGTCGTCGATCTGGTGCAGGTAGCCTTCCAGGTTCTCGAGGTCGATCGAGCGAGCGTATTGGAGGTGCAGGCGAAACAGGGCAAGCACGTAGGGGATCGTCATGCTGTAGGGCATCAAGATGACGCCCTCGCGATAGGCCTCGAGGTGAGCGCGCCGGCAGGCGTTGAAGACGGGATCGGGAACCGCCGCGACCGCAAAGGCGAGCGTCGCTGCCGGGTCGATGTACTGCCGGACATCCCGCACCTTGAGACGCAACGTCCGCTCGATCTCCTGGACGAGTAGCGCTTCCTGGGCCGGGTCCGACATGGCCTCCGCCAGCCGGTCGAGCAGCTCGGGGGACGGCCACTTGCTGTCGATCGGCAGCCGCTTCCCATTCGCCAGGATCAGGGCATACTCGACAACCTTGCCGTTGACCCGAAAATTCATGTCGATCATCTCGGGGGGGAACTGGCGGAAGGCGTCCTGCAGGATATTCTCCCCGGCTGCCCCGCGTGTCCGGCTGCCGAGCAGCACCGTCTCGATCCGTCGGGCCGACGCCTGGACGTCATCTTCGATTCGGCGCCGGTCCTCAGCGTCAAGCTTCAGCCGTTCGACGACCAGGCGAGCCTCGGAGAGATCTTTGCCGATTGCCTCGCGCACGTTCGCCGAGCTTTCCACCACCTTGGATTCGACGCCCTGGACCGTCGAGTGCAGGCTCACCAGAGATTGACTGAGCGCGGCCTGGTTGCCGGTCACGGCTTCGACCTGGGTTTTCAGTGCGGTCAGGTCGGTCAGCGCCTTCAAGATCGCGTCTGCCGGCATCGCCTCGACGGGCTTGCGCCGCTGAAAAACAAGGGCGATCGTCAACAGGCTGGCAATCAGCGCCAAGCCGAGGACCAGTTCAGCAACGTTCACAGCAACTCCTCCAGGACGTGAGCAGAACGGTTGGCCGTGTTCATGGTGCGCGAAGTCATGCCCAGAGTCAACCAGGAGGTTTTGACAGCTGCCTGTCGGAAACGCCCTCCCCAGGCGTGGGGAGCTAAATGTCAGCGGCTGACCGGGTATCCCTTTTCGATCCAGGCACTCGTGCCGCCGTCGACATTCACCACCTCGGGGTAGCCGAGTTGCAACAGGTAGGCGGCTGCCGCCAGGCTTCGCTGCCCCGACTGGCAGATGGCCAGGATCGGACGTTCTCGCGGGATTTCGCCGACGCGGGCCTCCAGCTCGCCGAGGGGGATCAAGGATGCCTCCGCCAGATGCCCACGGGCAAATTCCCACGGCTCCCGGACGTCCAGAAGGTAGGGCTGCGGATCACGTTTGAGACGCTGCTGAAGCTCGATCACGGTGATCGCCGGCACGCGCGGGGGCATCGATCACCATCCTAGGGAAGTCATCGCCCCGGCAACGCGGGCGCAAGTTGCGCCCGTCGGCTGCGTCGAACTCTGCAGCGTGAGCAAGGGCCAGCAGTACCTGCAATTCTTCGGCTCCGACACCCTCAAACGCCTCCACGGTTGCGCCATCGCGGAGCACGACCGCGGCGCCGACAGCCCCTGCCAGAGCCTTGCGCAGCCGCTTCGGCGGCCGCAGATCGGTTTCGGAAACCCGCAGGCGCCGGTGCTCTTCCTCAGTCCGAGCCCGCTCGATATCGCGAGCACGACGAACGACGCCTTCACTGAGTGGCTCGATCACGAGGCCGGCCTGGAACATCACATGACGTCGCAGACGCCGCATCCCTATTTCCAGTTCGCCCGCAGCGTGCTGCAGGCGGCGCGCCGCCGCCTGGGCCAGCCCCCGGCGAAGCATGATGTCCTCGACATGGCATTTCACACCTGGGCGGTTCGATGCGCGACGGGAAATCCCGACCGGGTCACGGATGCGGCCCTCAATCAATGCGTTGACCGGCATCTGATGAGCCTGCTGGCGACCGCGGCCCCGCAGGTGATCGTCGCCATGGGTGGTCCTGTAGCACGATATCTCTGGTGGCGTAGCGTGGGGAGCTGGGATGAATGGACGTCGATGACCGGGCTTCACGGACGCGTCCTGGAGATCGCCGCCGGGAAGCGCACCATCCCCGCGATCCTGAGTCTGCATCCCTATCAAAGGGACGTCGACCTCCATCCTCAAGTCATCGGGGAGGCGATTGCCGATCACCTGCGCCCCGAGCACCTGCAGCCAGCGGAGCTGAAGGCCGCATGAGCACCAAGGTGCCCGATCACGAGGACCCGCGGTTTATCCCGGCGGGAGATGACAGCCACCTGCGGGAGCGGATGCAGCAGGCCGAACGGGGTCTCCAACTGCGTCCGGGCGCCCTCTGCCCGCACTGCGGCGGGCACGCCTTCAAGCGCGCCGAGCTGAAGGTCGGCTCGGCTTGCCCGGCGTGCGGGAAGGCGCCGCGGGCCGCAGCCTAGGGCGGTCACTCCCAGCCCCGTTCCGGTCGGCCATCTTCTCCCCGATCGCGGCAATGTTTGCGCGCAGCTCGACCGGCGCCATCACCTCGACCGCCTCACCCCATCCCAGGATCCAGGGGGTGATTTCGATCGTCCCCGTCACCGTCACCGTCATGTCGACCGCCCCGTTCGGCCCCGGCCGAAGCTGCTGCGAGGGATGCCAGATCGATTCGCTCACGCGCGCCGCCGCCGGTGGATAAAAGCGCAGCGACACCACGGTCGGTTCCCCCGAATGGAAGATCCCCCATGCACCGGCCAGGTATTGATTGACGTCGAATTCGCCGGGGATCTCGTAGCCGTCGCCGGTCTGCTCGGCGCGACTGATCCGCTCGAGCTTGAAGGTGCGCATCTGGCCGATCCCGCGATCTCGGGCCACCACATAACTGCTGTGACCGATTAGCGAGGGCTCGAGAAAGTATGGCTCGATGAGCCGCGGTTTCACTTGTTGGTCCCCGCCCGGATACCAGATCCGGACAACCCGATTCCCGGCCCAGCTCAGCGCAATCGTCTGGAGGACCTGCCGGTAGGTCGGATTCGGCGGTCGTGCCTCCATCTGCCGGACGGTCGCATGGACGTAGGGGGCGACCGCCGGGGGCAGCACGGCGGCCAGCTTGGTGAAGGCGTCGGCAACGTCCGGATTGGCCTCGTCGGTCGCACGATGCATGAGCCGCACGCCCATGAGCAGCGCCATCGCCTCGGGTAGCGTGAACTTCACCGGTGCGACGAAGTAATTGGGGTCGACGACGATCCGGGCACCATCCTCAAACACCGGGACGTTCATCGCCTCGAGCGCCCGAATGTCCCGGTAGGTCGTGCGAGGATTGACTCCCGTTCGTCGGGCAATCTCACCCAGGGTGAGACCCCGCGGATTCCCCTGCAGCAGGGTCTGGATCTTCAGAATCCGCGCTCCGCGATCCCCCTTTTCGAACGAGCCCATCGGCTTGCTCAGTGTAATTGGGGCCAAGTTCAAAAATTCGCGCAGGCAACCTCTATAATGGGCGCTGCTTCGCGCTCGTCATTGCCGATGCGCCCGGCAGATTTTGCGTGGTTACGGGGGATTTGTGGCCCTTCGCCTGCTCCATTTCGCTGACCTGCATCTCGACCGGTCCTTTGCCCGCGAACACCTCTATGGCGTGGGTGCCCAGCAGCATCGAGAGGGCCTTCGTCAGGCGCTCCGACGCATCGTCGAGCGGGCCCAGCATGAACAGGTAGAGCTGATCACCTCTGGCGGCGATCTGTTCGAGCACGACCAGGTGACGCGCGAAACCGCAACCTTTGTCGTGCAGACACTGGGGGCGGCCGGCGTTCCAGTTCTGATCGTGCCCGGCCACGCTGACCCGGCGCTGGCGAGCTCGCCATATCGTTACCTTCGGTGGCCATCGAACGTGACGATCGCCGCCCATGAGGATCTCCGCCCGTATCGCTACGGCGATGTCGTGATCTGGGCGGCCGGCTTCATGCGCCCCGACGAGCCGGACGCGCCGCTGCGCGACTTTCCGCACCAGGATTCAGGGGTCAATCTTCTGCTACTCCATGCCTCCGATATGAGCCAGGTTGCCGAAGGCGTCACGCCGTACAAGCCGATCCTTCCCAGTCAACTGGAGGAGCGAGGCCTGCGTCACGCGCTGCTCGGCCACTATCACACCGGCCGCAGCGATGCGGCAATCACCTACCCGGGCAGCCCCGAACCGCTTGGCTGGCAGGAAGTGGGACCACACTGCACGGCCTTGGTGACCGTCCTCGACGATGGCCGGGTCGAGGTCTCGCTGGAACCGATCAATGTGCGCCAGTTCGCCCAGGAGACGATCGATGTGACCGGGATGACGAGCCTCGAGCATGTGCGTCAGGCCGTCGCGGGCATGCGAAACGAAAAGCGGCTCGAAGGCGGCCTGCTGCGTGCGACGCTGGTTGGCCAGCGCATGCCAGGCCTAAATCTAGATCCGCTTCAGCTGGCCGCCGAATGCGAGGACGGATTCGCCTTCATCGAGTTTCGCGACCAGTCTCGAATCGCCCACGACCTCGATGCGGTGGGCCAGGAGTTCACGAGCCGCGGAGAGATGGTTCGCAAACTCGTCGACCATACGAACGAATCGCGCCCGGGCGACCAGGTTGCGGGACGCGCCCTGCAACTTGCGCTGGACGCGTTCGAGGAATGACCAAGACGTTAGCATGCAACTCCAGTGTTGGTTGTAAGCCGGGCCACATGCTCGTCCTAAACGACTTTTTCTCCAGGCGTAACGGGCGGTTAGCATGCGGCTGAGCCGCATACGGATCGACGGCTTCGGCAGCTTGCAGGGCATGGAGCTGCGCTTCGGACCCGCGATGAACCTCGTGGTCGGCCCGAACGAAGCGGGCAAATCGACGCTGCAGGAGGCGATCGTGACCGGTCTCTTCGGCCTGCAATCGAGTCAACGGTCCCGCGGGACGGTGGTGGACCACGCCGAGCGCTGGCGACCCTGGCAGGGTGGTGCTTTCGGACTCGCGATCGAGTTCGAGCTCGAGGATGGAACGCACCTGCGAGTTGAGCGCGACCTCGACAGCGAGGGGGTGCGCGTCCTCGACCTCGATAGCGGTGCCGACCTCAGCGATCGCTTTCAGCACAATGGTGCGGCCGGCGTCGACATCGGTCGCCAGCTGCTCGGCATCAGCCGGGACATCTATACCAACACGGCCTGCATCTCAAGGAGTGAGGTGATGCGGCTGGAGGATGCCGGCAGCATCAAGGAAGCGATCGTCGCCCTCGCCGACTCAGCCCACCCCGACCGGACGGCCCAGCGCGTCCTCGATCGACTTCGCCAGGAACGGGCCCAGCGCATCGGCAAACCTAAAGGACGGACGGGCCGGCTGCATGACCTCGAGGGCCGCCTTGGCGAGCTCGAGCGGCAATTGACAGCCGCGCGCCAGGCGAGGGCCGCGGTCGAGGACCTGGCGCAAAAGCGCGAAACCGTCGCCGCCTTGACCGATAACGAGCTTTCCATCGTCCAGACACTCGAGGCGGCGGTGGTCGCGGCGCGCCTCGACGACGCCCGCCATCGATTG
>Ga0066671_10000066_pt1 | contig 26494 bp, 24 predicted proteins | sample GraSoiAngelo_120_FD_62294 | JGI IMG/M metagenome (GOLD analysis project Ga0066671, IMG submission 62294) | Grasslands soil microbial communities from the Angelo Coastal Reserve, California, USA - 14_0919_09_20cm | ecosystem: Environmental > Terrestrial > Soil > Grasslands | place: USA...
CGTAGGCTAAAGAGGATTTTCCCGTCCCCGGTTTTCCCGTTACAAGTAACGGTCGGCGCAGGTACAACGCGGCGTTGACAAGTTCTATCTCTTCAGTGCGGGGGTGGTATTTCATCCCACGCTCACGCCGCGCCTCGTCCGTAAATTGACGCCACGGAGGCGGCTCCGGAAGTCTCAGAATTCCATCGTGGGGCGTGCTTACTCCTTGATAAATGAGTTTATCGCTCATGTTCTTGCTTTACCTCAGCGAGGTGCTCTCAGTTTGTTTCTCACATCTGGTGGCGTCCTATCAGGATCGTCCCACAGCAACGTAAGATGATTCCAAATAGTATCCTCCCGCGTGTTCAGAATGGCACCCTTACGTTTTGCGTAGACTGCATCCGGTAACTTATCCAACTCACGCTCGTAGACGAGATCCCGTACCTTCTTCTGCGCCACCGTCGTATCGCCCAGATGTCGCCGCGGCCAAAGCGCTATAGGCGTTCCGGCATCCAACACCGTGCCTAAAACTTCGGACACATCCGGCGTCTGACTGGGGAGAAGAGGCAGCAGGGCAAGAAACAGCACCCCTGAATCTCTTAACTTGTCAAATAGATTTGCACGGAGGTCATTCGCGCAGCACGCCCAACACATGTGGGTGTCTGTCAACTCACCAAGTGACCTCGGGCGTGTCTGCCACTTCTCCAGCCAGTAGGCCCTCGGGAGCAGTCTGTATGCTTTATGGTAAGTGCGATCGTATGAGCGGACAACGACCCGGTAGAGTGTGCCGACAGGACGCATCGTACGACCAGCGGGCATAGACCATCTGTCGATGTCACAGGCAAGTAGATCAGTCGGCAGGAATACTTCGATCACAAGCTTGGCGAGGAGGTCATGCGCCTCTCCGTCTAAAGACAGGAGGCGCTCTTGGCTTTCCTCGATAAGGTCTTTTAGAAGATCAGGAAACTCCTTAAAGTTGTGCGGCCCCTCTTCCAACGTGAGGCCGTAATATGCGTCGGCATAAAGAAGCCAACCTTTAATTTCAAACTCCTCACTATTCCAGAGAGAGCGCTCAACCTTAACGAGCAGGTACGGCTCACCGAGTGAGCCCGCCTTAGAAGCTTTGTCCTGCTCCTTGACTCTTCTGCGAATGAGGCTAATATCGACACCCAACTCGCGCGCGATCCCGGCCGACAGATCTCTTAGACGGGTGCGCTCTGTTTCATCTGCTATATGCGCGCTCAGCCGTTCAAGGAATCCCAACAGTGGGGCCACGTCCGGCACCCTGCAAGCCATTTTTGCCAAGCGCTCCACACAAAAGAACAACAGCCCTAAAGGTTCTCCCCTGAATTCTTCAAGAGGGGGCGATGCTGCCGGGCTGCTGGCGTAATAGCTTCGTCTTATCACGGCCTCCGCGAGATCGAGTTTCCCTAGAATAGATTTAACATCAGTTACCGCCTTCGATGAGATAGGCTGGTTAGGATGTACAGTCGCGGTACCCGCCTGAGAGGAAGCAGGGGAAGCATCAGCTTGGTCGGGAGTTTGCTGTGACGTATCGGGGGCATCAACAGCAGAATCTGTTTCGTTGTTATTTTGTGGTTGATTTCTGGGTTCTAGCGGCCTGTCCTCAAGGAAATACTTGGCAAAATTAGCAGCCACGGCCGCTGCGTATGGCTGCCAATCTTCACTTTTATCTCGATCGGCGCGGTCGCAGATTGCCTTGAGAACAAGATGGCGCCTACGATCGAAACTCTGCCAGACTGCGGCGCTAAACCCATAGCCCTCCATTTCAATCGCGCGGATCTTTCGGTGCCCCCCGGCGAGTTCATCCCGTGCGGCGGCTTCCGCAATAACCTTCTCACCCGAAGCAATGACCCCCCTAAGTATGGAGGGGCGAGCTGTTTTGCCGTCCGGTCTTGCAACCCCGATACGGCCCTTCCACTCCGGTACAGCGGTGACATTATTCCAGAGGGTCGCGTCGGCCTTATACATGTAAGGCTCAGGCTTTTTCCCCCCCGTGGCCACCTTGCCTCGCTCGTAGTAATAAACATCACTTCCGATAATTAAATCCCCCAGAGCCTCGTCATCAGCTTTCGAGCCGTCGCTCGCCGCGCCGGCAACTCCGACCAGAAGCAATGCCCCCGGCCCCCAGTGATGAATTAAATCAGCAGTGAGTAAGGCCGCGTCGACGTTAGCCATATCCGACAATTGAGCGACTACAATCTCATAGAATTCCCCATCGGAGAGAGCCAGTCTTCCGCGCCAATAAACCCGTGAATCTTTGCGCACGCGGTCGCTGTCTTTTAGCTTAAAAGCGCGGCAAACAGCTCGTCGCTCAACATCTATAGCAGTGACAATTGCAAAGTCAATCGAGTCCTGCGCTCGCTTCTCTGTTGGAGGTGTAATCTTCATTCCAGTTCCTAGGTGAACTTGCGTTATACCACTGCTATCTAATTCATAATTTGGATACTAGTCCTAAAACAGAAGCAGTGCGTGAAGATACGGACAGCAGTTTTTTCATCGTATATCCTCCCATGTAAGTGCAACGGAGCATGAATCACTGTCAGAGTCTCACCGGAAGGTCATTTCGATGATCGCAGTGAGGACTCGACGGTTGTCGCACTAGCGGACTTGATGATGCAGTCGCGACGAATGCGACTTCCATCAAGACAGATTGACAAGAGTTGAAAGCGTACGACCTATCCTGCTCTGGCTGACTGCCATAGCGTCGGCGAAATTTATACGCCAGCGGATATAGAGCCTAAGCACTTACCGACCCACAATTTAGTTTCATCGATTGATGTTGTCAATAAATATTAAGTCCGGTCGCTTACGAAGCAATAGCAAGAGCGTATGAGTATCTCTCCTTCCTCAACGGCAAATTAGGTAAAGAAACGCAGAAACTTCAGTCTTGACTTTCCCGTGTTACGTGATTAAGCTGAGCAGCGTAACCAATTGGAATAGTTCAAATGCTTCAAGCTATGACCGTCAAGGCTTATCGATTCGTCACACGCCCTTCAGACGCACGTCACGGTCATCCCATGCTTGTCTTTGACCGCCAAGATCGTCTCCACGTTCCTCTAACGATCTTTACTAAAGAGGCCGGGTTCCGCGTCTTAGCCGCAACCGTCCGCAATTATCTGTATGCCATTCTACCGTTCTTCCAATTTTTAGAGCTAGACGAGTGGCAAGTGCGAGCCGGCCGTCGATGGGATGGGCCATCGGAACAGGTACGCATCGCCGTAACCGACTACCTTACGCAACGCCTTCAGTGCAAAGTACGTGAACACCGTTTAGGCTTTCAACGTGTTTTTCACACCCGCATAAAACGAGACACGATTGGTGTGTTCCTCTCTGGTCTGAAACTATTTTATCGAGTTATGAGCCAAGCTGGATTCTACGGCTATAACAACCCGCTCGTCGACAGCACCCGCAGCGCCATAACGGACGTCGAGGAAATATTAAACGAGGAGGACGAGCCGCCTCGAATACCAGCAATAAGCGGCGTGGTAGAGTCGCCGGACGAGCCGGACCGGCGGCGGCGACTGTCCGACAGTTATTTCAAATTGGAAGGGGAGCAGTGGGTTCCCCAAGTGATCGACGACGAATCGTTCCCGGCGCGCGTCCACGCCGGTGGTCGTCTCATCGGCTGGCGATTGCGGGAGCAGGTCGTTATATGCCTTCTCTTCGACACCGGCGCACGTATCTCCGAAGTGGTCGGGCTAACCTTAGGCGACTGGCACCAGCGCGGACTCTGCCAAGAAGTGACTGCATTCAGCAAGGGGAGTCACGGAAGACGGGTTAAATTCTTACGCTTCTCCAAGGTCACGCAGGTCCTGCTCCGCCGCTATTTCAACGGCGAAAGGAAACGGCTTGATCCCCATGGATACACGCTCAAAAATTACACCCAAGCAGCGAAACGCGGAGGGTGCAATTTATACGAGGTCCCTCTGTTCCTCACGACGCAGAGAACTGCGTTAACTCCGAAAACGTTTAGAGACCTCTACTGGAATCCGGCATGCGCGGCTGTAGGACTGGTCGCGGACGTGCATCAGACCCGACACTGGTTTGTGACGAGGATGGTGCGCCTGATCCACGAAGGAAGTAGCGATGAGGCGCAGGTAAAACGCAAGCTGCGTGAGTTGATCGAATATATGAAATGGCGGAGCGGGTGGGAAACGCTCGAAGCCTATGATCACTTCTACGATCCACACCGAGTCGTGGAGTCGCAGGACAAGCTCCATGCTCTGCTCGCCGAAGGTATGAGACTTCATTCCAAGAGAGGCAAACAACACACGCCAACTGAATCACAAGCAAGTGAAGCACCAAGAAGATCAACAGACGCCGCACTGATCTTCAACGATCCCGAGTTCGACTTTTTACGCCAGCTAGGAGGTTAGATCAATGCTGAACGATGGGAACATTCCTTGGCAGAGGTTACAAGGATACGTCGCACCTGAAGTGTTAGTTGCGCCTAAGACTGACGGTGACCCGTTAAACAAGGGACAGTGGATAAGGGTAGATACCAGATGCGTGGCTTATCTTGAATTCAACGCCCTCGGTAAGCCTTGGGTAAGCCACTTGGCGTTAATCGCCGCCGTGATGGCTGCTCATAGATGCGGCGTACAGACGATCTTACAGACGCTAAGCAAATTGAACATCGGATTCATCGAACTTTTCGAGGCGTTCAAAATCAAAAGCGTAGCAGAGTGGCAGGCAGAGGAACACATAATCGCTTACCTCAAGCGCGAAGTCCTAGGTACCCATAGCGAGAAGAGGCGCGGTGCCTTCTGGGTCAAATACAGCAGCGCGACGAAACATGGGCGGCGTTGGTGGAAGTCCCTACCTGCCGAAGAACAACAGCGTTACGCCCCATTCGTCCTCTCCGATGTAAACCCTAGCCACATCCGCGGGCTGATTAAGTGGGACGAGATCAAAGACCAGCAGCGTCAAAAACGCAAAACGGCAACAGATGCGTTGGTGCCCTACCTCGCTGAACTGCGTGCCGAAGCCCACCGCCGGTATAACCAGATGGCGCGCCTCCGCCGCGCTTATCACGACGCGCTCGCAGAACTGAAGAAGCACCCGGGCGAGTTGCCCTTTGCCTTCAGTTATGAGGAAGGCGGCGATCCCGAGGCAGGTGTACCCGCTCAAGAGAGGTGGTACTTCCAGATCTGGAATAGACGCAGCTTCGTCCTCGCACACAGGGACTACTATTCAAAGATGTCAGTCTCCTCTGCCCAAAGTGGGATCGAGTCTTTTACGGGCGCACGCGAGCATTATTTTTTAGAGTTCGTCAAAGCCGAAAGACTGGCGGATGATGCCCCGCCTGAGGGCCTCTGGTTTGAGGAGTTAACCCGGTGCCGGGTGCTGGGAGCGCTGCCGTATTCCGGTGGCAGGGACGAGGTCGCTGCAAGACAGCGACTGCTCCGCAGTTGGGGCTACGGTGGTGATGACGAGAAGGAAACACTAGCCCCTTTCAAGTCGATGGACGAAGGCGTATTAGTCGCGAACCTTAAAGAGGCATTCTTCTTACACCGAGCGCAAGTTCGGACCAATTGTGTTTTCGTCCCGGTGGAGGAGTTTTACACGGCGGCAATCTTCGGCCTGCTGTCGATCGACATCTTTACGACGACGGGCATGCGGCTCAACGAACTCCTCCAGATCCGGCTGGATAAGAATTGCTTAATCCGAATGGAACTTCAGCCCCCGCCGACAGCGAAGAATCAGATCCTTAAAGTTAGATATGGTTTGCAACTCGTCCCCAAAGGTGAGCGCTCGGGAATACCGCAGACGTACTTCGTCGGTAAGGAGACGGTAAACCTGATCTACAAGACCGCTCGACTTCTCGAAGAGCATTATGGGCTCGACACTGCTAAAGGAGACAAGCTGCCAATTGTCGAATTTACTTACAGCACTCGGAAAGAGCAGTTCTCGGCCGACCGCTACTTATTCCAACACAGCCGCCGGCACCTGTCACCAATAACCATCACCGCGTGTATGCGGTTCTTAATGCATGGCATGGTGTTTACGACCGCAGACGGCAGAATAGTAGTGCTTAATGCACATCTGCTCCGGCACGTTTTCGCGACCTACGCTGTGCACTTCGCCAAGACACCTATCGACATCGTGGCGGTGATGCTGAAGCACAAGAGGATTGACATCACTGATTATTACAGTCAGCCGACGCACAGCATCGTCGCCGATGCGGTCGACAATTATCTGGTTAGCTTCGCCACCCACATCAACTTCCGGGACGCCGTCATCCGCTCTCCGCAAGAGCTTCAGGAACGCATCGAGGAAGCACGAGGCAATTACGGGACGCTAACTAATGTAATCGGCGGTGACTGCGTCGTGCACGCCCCCTGTATCGCCAAATATTCTTGCCTTGGCTGTGCCGGACTCGTGCCCGATCCAGATAAGCGGCAGCAGGTGGAACGAAAAAAGCAGTGGGCGCTAGAACAAAAGGAGCGTGCGGCGGAAGAAGGGTTGACCCTTGAGATCAAGAAAATGGAAAAGCTTATACGTGACTGTGAAATGGTGCTCCGTGAAATGGACTTAATCAAAGCTTACGGAAAGGATGAGCAGCGTGTCCCTATCATCCGTATCAAACGACGCCGAATCAAACGACGTCAAATCAAACGACGCCGAAGCTGACCCGCGCCCGTGGCTCCGCGAGCAAATATATGCTCCTAAGCGGCTGCGCACCATCAAGCTAGTCACTCAAAGCATCGATTCATTACGGAGAGAGCGGCGGAAGGTCTCCCTCTCTTCAATAGTTAAGAGGTCTGAAGAGCTTGACCCTGAAGGTCGTGGAGTATCACAAAGCGCACTCCTCAAAAATGAAGAGGCACGGGCCTATTACAAGCAACACCGCACGTGGAAAGGGCGGCCGCGCATCCGTGCTCAGATAATCCAACCGCCTGTCATAAGCTCACGACCTCGCATCAAATTGGAGCGCGATCTGGCGCGCGTCAGACAGAGATATATGCAGCTTCCGAAGGCAGCATTGGTCGACCGTTTAATAGCTGTCGAACAGGCTTACGCGGACAGGGAGGATTGCTGGCTCCGCGCGAACGACGAGGCACTGACCTCGCTGACACAGTCCGGACTAACAAAACCGGCGGTGAAGGCTGCTGACTCCATCATCGCAATTCCTCCTGATTCCACATCTAATCTCAGTCCGCGTCAGGTAGACTTCGACAGTATGTGGGCAGAACCCGCCACCATCCCCCAAGGGAATGCCTTGGACGAATGCCGGCCGTCGAACTACTTCAACTACTTTACAGAAATTGAGGAAGTTTTCATCCGCCGCCGCGGCAAACATCTCTGGCTTAGTCCGATGGACTGGGCGCTGATGGAATCGTGGAAAGAACAGGGCGTCCCACTGCACGTAGTGCTTCGCGCAGTCGGGCAGGTCTTCGACAAGTTCGACGCTAATCCAAGGCGACGCAGCGTTAAGTCCCTAATGTACTGCCAAGAAGAGGTAGAAGCTCAGTTCACCGAGTGGCGCGACCGTCAGGTCGGGGCCGGGGTGGAGAGCCAAGACCGCACAGAAACTGTCTCTAGTGAAGAAGCATACCTACCATTCCCCCGTGAAACGATCATCCAGCACTTAACCAAGTGCCGCGAGTCTCTTCTGAGAATGAGTGGCGGGCAGGAAAAAGAATTTATTGATGCGTTGGAACAGGCAGCCTCCAGCGTCCAGCATCTGCAAGCTGAGTTTGCTCGCACTGTGCGTCCGGACGTGGAAAAGCTTGAGGCTTCACTCGTTGAACTTGAGTCTCTACTTGACCGCGCCGCACGCGAACGCCTCGCGCCCAGGCAATTAGCCACGCGGCGCATAGAAGTTGAGGAGCAACTGCGCAACTACCGTCCTCGTTTGGCGCACGAGACCTATGAGCAGATGGTGAACAACCTTTTAGTCAAACGCCTGCGGGAAGAATACGGTATTCCACGCTTGAGCCTATTTTACCTGTAGCGCGTATGAGCGCCCTCAGGCCCTTCCATATCCTTCAACAAGATTCGCTCATTTAGAGAGTCGTACCGAGTGATTCGCTATATTTGCGAGATTTGCTGTAGTCTCATTATTTCCGGTAGACTTTTGCCAACAACAGAATCGATTCTAGCCTGAGCCTCAATAGAATTAACTCTATTAATCATGCTCAAAGAATTGCAGTTACAAAATTTCAGAGGGTTCGAGTCCCACACTGTTCCTCTTAGAACGACAACAGTTATCGTTGGGCGGAATAATGCCGGGAAATCAACTATAGTCGAGGCGCTCAGGCTCGTCTCTCTGGTAGTTAATCGCTATCGGGGATTGACATTCTCGAATGTCCCCAATTGGTTAGACATACCTAGATATTATCGCGGTGTCTCTCCTTCGCTAAAAAATACTGAGATTAATTTAACTGGTATTTTCCATAGATACGGCGATCCTCCGGCACAGATCACTGCACGATTCATGTCGGGCGAATCGATTAGTATTTATCTGGGAGCAGAAGAGCTTCACGCTGTGATATTTGATTCTGGGGGGCGGGTGGTATCGACAAAAGGTGAAGCGACGCGCATCTCACTCCCGCGGGTTAGCATTCTTCCTCAGATTGCGCCGCTCGCCCGCGAGGAGCGCATCTTGAACCCCGAGTATGTTAACGCCTCAATATCTTCCTCTCTAGCTTCTCTTCACTTCCGTAATCAGATTTTTTTCCTGCGCCACTTTTACGCGGACTTTAGGAACATAGCTGAATCCTCGTGGCACGGGTTACGTCTTCGTGAGTTGGATTTTGATGGAGAATCGCCAGAACCCGGAAAACTATCTTTCTTTGTTCAAGACGGAGACTTTACTGCCGAAGTTGGCTGGATGGGGCACGGGCTCCAGATGTGGCTACAGACGATGTGGTTCTTAACCCGAACCCGTGGCGATACGACAGTAATTTTAGATGAGCCGGATGTATACATGCATGCGGATCTTCAGAGAAAACTTATACGCCTCCTGAAAGGTAGATACCCACAGGTAATTGTGGCCACGCACTCCTCAGAGATCATGGCGGAGGTTGAGCCGGAGGACGTGCTTATCGTGAATAGACATGAAGGTGCTTCCATCTTCGCGGCTTCCTTTCCGGCGGCTCAGCAGGTCCTAACCTCGATGGGGAGCGTTCATAACCTACAACTAGCCAGGCTGTGGACTTCACGGCGATTCCTGATGGTGGAAGGAGATGATGTTGCGTTGCTCAAGCGCTTCCAAAACACGTTGTTCCCAGACAGCGAACAGCCAATCGATACGATCCCCTCAATGTCAGTAGGTGGCTGGGGCGGTTGGAACTATGCTGTAGGCTCTTCCATGTTTCTGGAAAACGCCGGCGGGGAAGGGATCACTACTTACTGCATTCTGGACTCCGACTATCACACCGACGAAGAGGTCGTCGCAAGAAAAGAAGACGCCAAGCGGCGCGGGGTCGAGCTTCATATTTGGGCCCGGAAAGAGATAGAGAATTACTTTCTGGTTCCTACAACGATCCAGCGGTTAATTGCTGCTCGCGTTAAAGACGAAAGTGCTGCGCCGTCAATAGAGGAAATATCTGCACAACTTAACCAAGTGGCAGACGATCTTTATGAAGAGACTTTTGACGCGTTATCAAGTGCCATACAGCATCGGGATCGAAAGATTGACGCTGGGACGGCGAATAAAAGAGCAAGGACGGTAATAGATGTGCAATGGCAAACCGAGCCAGGTCGGCTCAGCATTATAAGTGGTAAGCGGGCTCTAGCTATGCTTTCTCAATGGAGTAAAGATAGCTATGACGTTTCGTTCAGCAGCCTGCAAATTGCCAAAAACTTGCGGCCAGACGAAATTGCGGACGAAGTCCGAGGCGTCATAGAGTCGATTGAGATGAATCATCCTTTTCCTGACTAGCCACCAGAGAATTATGAAGGCGGTCAACTAGCTTATCGAATGACGATGGGAAGGCATCGATAGCGCGGCGCATCTGCCTATGGAATAATGTTCGCAGCGACTTGAGACAGGGGAATTCACTGAAGCGGTTAGCTCCATGTGAACCTTAGAGATCGAAGGAACTCACGAATGCCGAACGAATTTTCTTCTTTCCTACAAGACTTTCTCGGCGTACTTGCGGGCGATACTTTTTATAACAATGCCCCGCTGACGGCATACCTCAACCGCTCGACAAATGATCGATCGGGTGATGAAGCCAACATTGTAGACGACAAGATCACCGGCGTCCTCATCGGTGCCCTCGGCTACGCGCTCGGCGAAAGACAGTACAATCTAGCTCACACAGGCGGTAAGCGGACCGACTTCACCGTTCTCATACCGGAGTATCCAAGGCCGTGTTTCGTCACCGAGTCCAAGAACACGGCGACCCTACGGCTCGAGAAGCACCTGCCGCAGCTTGTTGACTATATGCGGAGTCGCGGGGCGGCGCGCGGCATGCTAATCAACGGGAAGAGGATCCTGACCTATGAGTTCGCCGGGGGCACGCCTGTCGGCACCGGTGACCTCGCGCTTGCCGAGCTGGTTGCTAAGTGGCGCGGCGAGTCCCTGCTCGCGGGCGGAAAGATCGGCGAGGACGCTTTAGACTACGGCGACAAGGTTGCGCTGCAAGCCTTCTGGCAGCGCTTCCGCCGCGATGCCTTCTCTGGTCTGCCGGCACTCATCCAAGACCTGACGCTCACTCCAGCGGGCGCGCCGCACGCCTTGGACGGCAGCACTTGGCCGCAAGAGTCGAGGATTAATATCCATGGGCCGGGCGAGGCAGAGTTCGTCGCCAACCTCATCAACGAGTCGCGCGAACTGATCCGAGAGATCCAGTACGATGTCGCCGCCCAACTCTCCCTGCGCTTAGCCGAGTACAAGGAATACGAAAGAGAGTTGGACAAGCGGCAGTCAGGTGCCTCTACCTTCACGTCAGAGTTCAAACACCTAGTAGCCACACTCGATCAGCGGCTGGAATCATGGGGTGTCGCCGCGGGCCTCCGGGCCAGCCTCCGATCTCGTGCCGACGCACAGTTTTACGGCACCGACGACCGTAAGGTCTACGCGGAAATTAAAAAGGCGGCGGCCGGCGCAGTCCAAGAGGTGGCCGCCGCGCTTACGGGCAAGCACAAGAAGACGAAGAAGCAGATCGACACCCATGTCAGGCTCGTTGAGGACGCGGTGGATGCCGTGCAGTCTCTCATCAGGAGCTACCACGCCCGCCGCAAGGCGCTGTCGGCCTCTTATGCACAGGCCGTCAGAGTCCACAGCCTGTACGAGCAGTGGCGTGAGCGCGTGGCAACGCTCATCCTGCGTACGGACGAGCCTGCGCGACTCGTCCGCGAGTTTTCGGCGGACCGCCTACGTCCTCTTCGTGCGGATGCTGATGGTGCGTATCGTCGAAGACAAGGGCCTGATGCCGCGCGTCTTCACGAACGGCGGCATAGCGCTCTGGTTTGACAAGGTGGAAGGTCAGTACCTCGCCTACGCGCAAGGTCGCAGCACCGACTACCTGCTGGAGATGGCCTACTCTTCGGCACAGCATATCTATGCCCACTATTACTCGGATCAGCTCGTCTTCGACTGGTACCAACCGGACCGCAACCTGGTCGTTCGGCTGTTGCACCGGCTGGCGGGGTTTGACCTGGCGCAGATAGACCGGGACGTGATCGGGCACATCTACAGTGGCTACGTCGAGGGCGAACACAAGCACGAGAGTGGCATGTACTACACGCCGCCCGCCCAAGTCGAATACATTCTGGATCGCGTCGGCTACGGCGACACCGCCATCCTCGGGCGACGACTGCTCGACGCCTCTTGCGGCTCAGGCGCGTTCCTAGTATCGGCCTGCCGTCGGCAGATCGAAGCCTACCGGAGCTATTACCAAAATTCGGGCATGCGGCTTGAGGATTTGTCCCCGGAGGAGATCCAGAGCATCCTCGACGCGATCAAGAATTCGCTGTTCGGCTTGGAACTCAATCCCTTCGCCTGTTACTTGGCCGAGACGAACCTGCTCATTCAGACGCTAGACCTTTTCAAGATAGCGCGCCAGAAGGGCTCGGACGCGCACATTGACCAGTTCAACGTCTTCAACACGGACACGCTGCGCTACGAGGCCGAGACGCTGATGATCCTAGAGAGCAGCTTGGCGTTCCCGGCTGAAGACCTCGACCCGGCGGAGCAGATCAAGAGCAAGCTCGGCCACTACGCGGACGGCTTCGACTACTTCGTCGGCAACCCACCGTACGTCCGGGCGGACGAAGGTGGCGAGGGCATCCTGCAATACCGCGAGCAGATCAAGCGCACGCACCCGCTGCCGGGCGTGCGCGATATGCTTGAGCGGAAGTGGGACATGTTCGTGCCCTTCGTTGCGCTCGGCGTCCAACTCCTGCGGGGCGGCGGACGGTTGAGCATGATCACCAGCAACGCCATCGAACAGGTGCCTTACGCAGCCCAGTTACGCCAGGCGCTCGCCGCCGAAACCACCATCGACGAGGTGAGTTTCTTTCCGAAGATGTTCCTCTTTGAGGACGCGCAAGTCGAGAACACAATCTTCTGCATCACGCGAACGCCGCCTGCGCCCGGCCACCAAGTCTTGCGCCGCTGGCACACGGACACGGGTGGTGTCTCACGCGAAGAGTGGCTGGATCAACTGGAGTATAGCGAGAGCGTCTTCCGGCAGAACATCTCCCGTGAGCGCTACGATGATGTCACGCAGCTCGACCACACCTGCTACGTCAGTGTCGGCATGGTATTGAACTCTGACGACAAGCGCTTCCCCGGCGAGTTCACCAAAGACGCCCTCATCTCGGACACAAGAGACGAGATGCACCCTGTAACTTACGTCGAGGGCGATCTCTTGGATCCGTTCGAGCTGACACGCGTCCGTTACCTTGAGTACGGCGAAGGTCTGCGCGCGCCCGAGCGGATCCGCCGCGCCACATTTCCGGAGTTATACGACCGACCGAAACTGATGCGCGGCAGGACTTCGCACGCGTGGCTGGACCGAGGGGATACACTCGGCGATGGCTGGGTTTACGCCAACCACTCTGTCATGTTGTTCGTTCCGTGGCACGCCTTCCACGGGGTGGAAAACAGATCTCTGACGATGGCTTTGCAGGAGAAGGATCATGACCGCGAAGTGCTGGAGGCCATCTCAGGACACTTCCTCTTAGAGTACCTGTTGGCTATATGCAATAGCCCGAAAGCGCGTGAGATTTTGAACGCGGTCATGACCAGTTCCCGACACGGTGAGTTACAGCCGGAAGATTTTAAGAAGCTGCCGATACCCAACGCTGACGCGGTGGAGCAGGCGGAGATCTCGGAGCGCGTAACACGCCTGCTTGACTTGGGTGAAGAGTTTCTCACCAAGCGGCAGTCTGGGTGGGTAATCAAGACTTCTGAGTCAAGAGTCGTAGCCCCTCCCGATCTCTCGAAGTACCCTGCGGTTCGCAAGCTCCCGCTGCGGACCGCGAAGGTCGCTTGGGGCTTAGTGATCGACGACCCGGCGGCCCACCCGGCGACCGTCTACAGGCGTGGCGAGGCGTTCTATCGGAATCGTGTACAAGCGGCTCACTTCGCTGCACCGGTATCCGAAAAAGCCGTGCTATGGATCATCCGTCAGTTTGCCGCGCAGGCGGAAGATCTGTCATTCCAAGCCGCCGAGGCGGCCGGGCTGGAAGTCCCGGCCTCACCAGACGCCGCCGCGCAGGCACTCGATTTACTGGTAGCCGAGGAGCAAGAGGTGATGAGACTGGTCGCAGAATTTCACGACACGCGGCGTGAAATCAATGAGAGAATTAATGGGCTATACGAAGCTAGGGTGTCCGCGCCGGCGGAACCCATAGTGTCAGCTTGATTGAAAGCTCGTCGCCTTACACGCATCATTGCTTTAGCGAGAAGTTCAACTACGGAAGCGTTGCCGAAGTTTATCCAGATCGGAGCGATTGACCAGTTTCACGCGATAGTCAAGCTTGCTGGTTTCGTAGGGGAGTATCCCGTTGCGTACCAGAGCTGTCAGCTTGGTGAAGCTGACTCCTAGGTACCTGCGGGCGTCAGATAGCTTCATCTTCTTTGGTAGTTCCTGATCCTGCAACTTATCTTCTTTCACAGTCCTTCCCGCCCTAGGTGTCTAAAGGATAGGCTACTGCGGCACTTCAGAGCAGTCGATCTTCTTGAGCGGATGCCTGAAGTTCTCCCGCCCGTGGAAGAGCCAGCGCCCGTTCACCTTCTTCAGGACGACCGAGTTGCCTGTAAAGACCGACCCGTTGCGCCACTCCCCCCAGTTGGAGACGTGTGAGCGTGAGGTTTTGGCCAGCAGAATGACAAGGCCTTGCCACTCGACGCCGTTGAGCCGATCAGCCTCGGCGAGCTTGTTCGGGCTGACCTCGACGGAGACGTCGTTGAACTGATAGGTGAGCAGGTCCGCACCCGCGATCTCCCGGTTGTCCTTGGCGTAGTAGGAGTCGCCGCACTTGGTCAGCGCCGAATACCAGAACTGCTCCGCCGTCCTTTGCGCCTCGGCATCAAGTGGTGAAACCGGCTGACTTGAATGCCTTGAGCAGGCGGTGTAACAGACATTGATGGCGACAAAGATGGTGAAGGTTAATAGCGTCGCCGTCCGTCGTATAGACGCAAAGTTACGCATTCCGTTGATAAGGGTCGTGTTCCACGTCGTACGTCTTAATCCGTTCATCTCATGGGGGCAAACCAGCACTGTGAAGTGACGACGGTGACATGATATGTTCTGTCACCTGTTAGTTTGATAACTGTTCCAGTGCCGATGCTTCCGCTGGCCTTTCATCTCGTATGAAAGCTGCCGCACGAGTGGTACGGCTGTACCAACATCTGGCGGCAGTCGGTTTCGGCGACATACTAGGACGAAATGGTCACAGATGCAAGACTAAGCTAAGGTCTGACCCGTTGTGCTCATCAGGAGGTAAGCCGTTCTGATGGGCGCTTCAGCACGCACACGGCCGAAGAGGTTGAGCGTCAAGTTGCTTCAGATTAGGGAGGCGCTTGGCTTGTCCCAGTCCCAGATGGGCAAACGCCTGGGACTAGATGCTGAGTTCGCGCGGAATTACGTGTCAGGCTACGAAAGGGGGACGCGCGAGCCGACTTTAGAAGTATTGCTGCGCTATAGCGAAATTAGCAGGTGTTGGATAAACGCGTTGGTTGATGATCGGGTTGATCTCCCGACGAAACTCCCTAGCTCTCGAATGAGTGAAGGAATTAGGCAGGGGAAGGGCTCAAGAACGTAACAGGTTATCGTGCGAGCGTTGAAGTTAGCAGTCTGCCAGATAGATGAAACTCTCGGTTAGACGTTTGTATGCTCTGTCAGTTTATGATCAGCCATAGCACATTGAAAGTTCTTGCGGTTTTGCCAAGATGAGAGGAAAATGCCTTAGTCATCAGGTGCTGACCTCGCAGTCGTCAATTGTCCATATCGCCTTTTAGGAGGCAGATAACATGCCCCGCAGACACACACGGAATTGGCTCCTAGTCTTACTTGCTATCTCCCTGCTGTCGCTCTCTGGAAGCATCGCCGAGGCACAACGCAGAGGCGGAGGGGGAGGCAGGAGCAGCAGCTCTAGCCGAGCCAGCGGCACCGGCACGCGGAGCAACACCTCGAGCGGCACCGTTAATGTTAGAGGCTATTACCGCCGCGACGGGACCTATGTGGCACCTCACAGGCGTACCGCTGCGGATGGGAACTTCGATAACAACTGGAGTACCCGAGGCAACATAAATCCCGACACGGGTCGACCCGGCACTAAAACCATACCGCCCCCTAATTACGGTCAGGACGTTTGGGTCAACGGCTATTATCGCAATGACGGGACATACGTTCCCGGCCACTATCGCACCGCCCCGGACGGCGACCCCTCTAACAACTTCAGCACCTACGGCAATGTTAACCCATATACGGGCGAGCCCGGCACGCGCACGCCCACTCGCATTGTGACTTCTCCGTATGCAGGTCGAGATTATACTTCGGATAGTTCAGCCTCAGCGCGCTCTTTTGGTGACAACGATCAGGCATGGAGGATACGGGCGGCAGAAGATCTCCGCCGCCTCGGCTATGAGGTAGACTGGCACGCCTACTCGTGGATTGAACTAACCGATATGCGAGATCGGATCAGGAAGTCGAGCGACTTGAAGAGGCTCGGGCTTGATGTCAATTGGCGGCAACACAGTTGGCTGGAGATGAGCGACTGGAAGGCCGGATTAGAAAGGCTGATGACCTGCGCCGTCTGGGTCTCGACGTTAACTGGCGCGATCACTCATGGCTTGAAATGAGTGACTGGGAAGGTCGAATCAGGAAGGCGAACGACCTGAAAAGGCTCGGCATTGAGGTTGACTGGAGAACGCACTCTTGGTTTGAGATGGTGGAAATGGAGAGGAAAGCCAGGGGCAGATGATTAGCTAACTCTCCTATACCAACGTCCTCACCAATCGAATGCATAGTGGCCTTATATACCCGCCAACCTTTGGCTGCGGGTCTGAACCTGTTTACTTCATAACTTGCAAAGGAAAGATCAAATGAAAGGGATTTTCACCCTATCTCTTCGCACAGCTCCCGTCACGGGAGTCATCCTCTTGCTATTATTGGTTTCGGGCTGTACCTCAAATCAACCTCAAACGTCTCCGACCGTTCAGTCCCTTCAGCCAGTGAACTCACCCTCACCGCCAAATGCTTCCGGTCTTCCCCCTGCGAATGCAAACACTAACTCTTCACCCCTTCCGGTTCTCGCCGCCTCGACTGTCGGCACGCCACAGCCGCCGGCACAGGCACCATCGCAGCCTAGTTCGACCGAACTAGCAGTCGTTAAATCAGTACGAGCGAATCTCCGTGAGCAGCCCAATCAGTCGAGCCCGGTCATCGAGGAAGTGCGACAAGGTGATGCCCTCAAGCTGGTCAGCCGCAGCCCCGTCGGCCCATGGTACAGGGTGCGGCACGATGAGACCGGGACGGAAGGGTGGATACACGGCAACGGTATCGTTATAACGAATCCGACCGCTGGTACCGCGGCGCGCACGCCGCAGCCACGAATCGAAGAAGGAGGAACTGCTACTGCCCCGAACACGAACAAGGCCGAGACTACTTCAGGGCGCTCTTACATAAACGTCGACGGGCAGCGTGTTCCCTCACCGGTATTTAGTAGTACCGCGCCCGCAGGGGCAAGTGCTCGGTGCAGAGACGGTTCTTACAGCTTCAGCCAGCATCGGCGGGGGACATGCTCTCACCATGGCGGTGTCGCTGAGTGGCTGAGAAACGACATCCCGTAGTTGCGCGTGGCTTAGGATGAAAGCTGTCTATCCAGATAGGCAAGACCCTCTATAGCTGCCACTGCCAATCCCCCGATTACGACTCCCGCGGTCACTGCCGCAAAAGCCTCTTTTACCCACTGCGGTATCTCGGGGATAGCCTGTACTTCATCATTGACTTTGAATAAGGTTTTGCAATGCGGGCAGATCAGCCCAACAAAGGCCTCTGCGAGTGGGAACCACCATTGATGTGCAAGATCGCCTCCACACTCGCGACGGACTACTTCAGTTTGGCAGCCTAAGCACACGCCCTTTGTTTCGCTGACGTGCTCAATAAGAGAAACTACTTGAAAGCCCGCAGCAATTGAACAAGTCTTGCAGAACCCTTTAGACCTCATACGCTTTCCTTTCTTTTCGATGCAGCATGATCATAACGCTAGGTGCGAATATGATGTCTCGAACTAGCTCGTACCATTTGAAGTCGCAATCGGGCTGCTCTCAAGCCTTCAACGACGTCCCTTTTTGCCTTTCTCGTCCTGCAAGATCTCAACGACCACCTTGAACAAGATGAGGCCACCGAAGAACAGACCCGCGGCTTTGAGCGCCTCGGCAGCCTCCGGATTCTTCGGCTCTATCTTTACGCCCAAGTCGTAAGCCGCCTTGCAATTTGGACAGACAATCCCGATACCGGCAAGGACAAGCGGCAGCCACCGTGGCTGCGCGAACACGCCATCAAAGGAGCACTGGTGCGACACACCACCGTCTTTCTCACAACAGGAGCACAACAGACGCTCTGAGCCGTCGTTATAGTGTCCGGCGAGTTTCAAGGATGTGGTCTTGGAACAGTGCCTACAGTTGATCTGCTCATTCATAGAAGATGACTCACTAGTTTCTCTTCGGCCGGTCGGTCTTGATAGCGCGCGACCCGCTTACGGCATACATTTTTACGCGCGCACGCGGTGGATTAACAGGAAAATTTTGCGCCCTAAATCTTCCGGCTGAAACTTCTCTGGAATGATAAGGATAGGGTATTTTACTGCGCTTCTTCGTCGTCGCTGAACACCTGGGACATTATGTGGTTTAGGCTCTGTTCGGCGGCCGCTTCAGCCCGCCGCTTCTGTTCGAGGAAGGTCTCAAACCTTTTGCGCGCGCTCTCTTTGAGCGGGTCGAGCCAGTCTTTCAACTCGAACTTACCTTTGCCCTCCAACTCGCTCCAGTGAGGCGTGCCGATCTTCGAGTTGCGCGCCAATGTAAGAGCGATATGCCAGATCTGCTTAACCTCCACGTTTGTGGGCTCTCGCTCTCTTGCGATGGCGTAGCGTGCGCCGATGTAGAATGCGTAGACTTGATTCTCCGGAGTTAGCTCTTGGCCAAACAGGTAGATGTCAACCATCTGTGCAAAGGTAGCCATCTCTACACCCGTCTTCAAGGCGGGTTCGACCAGCGTCAATACTTCCGCTTTAGTGGGAGGCGCGTCTGGTTCACCGCTCATCATCTCGACAATGTTAAAACCCTGTCCTTCAAACAGAGATCGCAGCCCCGCACCGATTAAACCAGGATCGCGCAGCGCCAATTTGAGCGCACGTTTCAGGGCTTCCTCATCGGACAGCAGGTTGAGTAAGGCGAACATGCCGACTGCCGATTTAACGGAGATCGGCTTGCCGCCCTTTCGGTGCCGCGGCTTATTGCTACTCTCTTTTGCGGATGGCTTGCTCATGTGCAAGACGCAGAACTGAACCTAACGAAGCAGTAAGGTGCAGTGATTTAATAGAAGGCTTTAATATGTCCGCTTGGGCTGGAGATGAATAATCTCCTTAATGAACTGACAGATCTCAGCCTGTGTCCGGCCCTTCACTTACACTCCGGTAAGGACAAAAGATTATTCGGCTGCTCGCCGTCATTCTCCGTCTTGATGTACTTATTCCCGTTGTGAGTAGCGACGATCACGTTCGCGCGCCGGCCGTTGACCATCGTGTAGAACGTGTGCTCGCGGCCCTCGATGTAGCTGATGGCCTGCTGCTGGGTGATTTTCCAGCGCGTGCTAGCACCGAGATTGACGCCGCCCACATGCAAGATACGCTCGTGCGGATTGTCCCGATCAGACTTGTTGATGCAGTCGATTTTAAGGTCCACCTACTCACCCCTTTCAGAAAAGCGCTTACGGCGAGGCCGTATCTGTCCCGGCCTCGCCGTTCTCATCTAAGCAGAAACTGTTAGGAAGCGTCTCTACCTCGTAGACCCACCGAGGCAGTAAGCGCAGTTGTCATAACCATCGGAGTGGGCACTCGACAACGAAGTATAAGGACGATCATGCCCCGCCTTAATGATCTCGTCTATCTGGCAGTTCGTCTTCTCGTTATCGAGATCATGGACCTCCATCTTGTTTTTGTTACCCAGATACCGCTCGCCGTTCATGTTCCCTTTGTACCGTCTTGCCATTGGACTCCTCCCTGTTTGAAGGGCTGAACATCAAGCCCTTTAACCCTTTTTTCTTGCGAGGTAGCCGCGCGATTGCTAGAATGCAATCGCGCGCAGTATTGCATAAATGGCGTTCGATTGCAAGATAGCAATTCAGGAGATGCGATGAAAAAAGGAATTTTCGATGCGAGTGCTTTTTTCTCGGCCCTTGACGCGCAGCGAGCGGCGCGCCGCTTGACATGGAAGGATGTGGCGGCACAGTCCGGTGTCAGTGCCTCTACACTGACTCGAATGGCCCAAGGTAGAAGACCTGACGTTGATAGTCTCGCAGCCCTTACAGCATGGTCTGGGCTTGCTGCTGACGATTTCATTCGAGTAACGGAGACAGATAAAGTTCAGCCCGAAACACTGGCGATGATTTCAACGCACCTAAGAGCGGACAAGAATCTGACGGAAGAAGGAGCAATTGCCTTAGACGAGTTAATCAAGGCGACTTACGAGAGACTGCGGAGGGACTAGTGGCGATGGCGCTCCGGCGGGGATTCAAATCTGAGGCTAACGCTATCGCGAGGGAAATACGGGACGAGATGGGCCTCTCCCCGGTAGCTCCGCTTGACTCACGGGCGCTCGCCGAGCACTTGGCGATACCCGTATACACATTAAGCTCAATGGACGCAGACGCATCGAATGCGGTCCACCATTTCTCTTTTATTAACTCAACTGAGTTTTCAGCAATGACTGTCTTCCGCGGTACGCGGCGGGCCATTGTCTATAACGACTCTCACACTAACGGTCGCCAAGCGAGCGACATCGCGCACGAATTGTCACACGGCATTCTTTTACATCCCCCTAGACCGGCTTTAGATGCTAACGGCTGTAGACATTGGAATGACGACGTGGAGGACGAGGCAGAGTGGCTGGGCGGCGCTCTATTAATCTCTGAGGAAGCAGCCCTCAGCATAGCGCGGAGAAGGCTGCCGCTCGACCAAGCTGCGACTTTTTATGGTGTAAGCCAACAGATGGTTCGTTGGCGGCTTGGCATTACAGGTGCTGAAAAGCGTCTGGCCCGAACTCGACAGTTCTATAGCAAGCACCGGGGGCAATAAGAGTGGAGCACCATCAAATCTAGGTCTGAACTTAACAGTCGGTCGCTGTCTGCCAATATTCTTTTGAAGTATTTATTATACAAGGAGCAGTAAGATGGAAATAAAGATATTCGATGTGACTCATGGTTTCTGCATGTTCATTGTTGCTGATAACGGCAATACTATGCTCGTTGACAGTGGACACAATGGTGATACTGGATTTAGGCCGTCAAATTATATTGCTCAAGCAGGCTACAGCAATATTGGACGGCTAGTGGTATCAAACTATGATGAAGATCATTTGAGCGACCTTCCAAACTTATGTCGCCGGCTGGCAATCAGGACGATTCACAGAAACGACTCGGTAGGAGTTGAACAATTACGTAAAATAAAAACTCAGAATAATCCTGTACTAGGGGCTGGAATGAGTACCTTATTGAGAGTGTTGGCGGCGAGACAAGCTCCCACTCTTCTCGCTCGGTCACGAACGAACCTGAATATTAATACCTTGCCAACCCGGGGAGCAGGTATTCCGCCGATGCTGGCGAGGCCGCTTGTAACCCGCCGACCATTGCTCAGACCAAGGAAAGAGTTTAGTCCAATTGATCTGCCCGGCGTGAAGCTAGCTTTTTTCTCAAACCCTTACCCACTCTTTCAGGATACTAATAATCTCAGTCTAGTAACGTTCCTTCATTACGGCGATATACATCTTGTATTCCCAGGGGACTTGGAGAAAAGTGGCTGGCAATCGCTTCTACAGCTTGAAGAGTTTAGAGAACAACTCGCACAGGTAAACGTATTTGTGGCATCCCATCACGGGCGTCTGAGTGGTTATTGTCCAGAGGTGTTCAACTACTGTCAGCCGGAAATAATAATAATCTCAGACAAAGCTATCCAATATGAGACCCAGAAGAACATGTACCGTAAGCACACGCGTGGTGTTTATATGAAAGATAGATTTCGATATGTGCTTACCACCCGCTGTGACGGCATGATCTCTATCTGGCAGAGGTCCGGAGAACCCGCATATATTGCCACCGCGTAGACTCAAGGCGGCGTGCCAAGTAACCCTAAAGTTAAGAGCGATCACGATCAGTTCTGCGAGGCTAAATTAGTCCTTTCAGCAATTGTTTGCTGTGCTACCTCTAAATCAGCCATTCGCAGAGCCTCATCCGCGAAATACATGCCTCTCTGTTTTGTCCTATACCAAAATAACAGTGTAGTCGCTGCTTCAAGTATGAAAACTCTCCACGCCGCATAAGGGTTAGGCTCAACAACAAAGATAATGACCAACGTGGTAACGGTGGACGTTAGTAACAAAGTGGTCAATGCTCGGTGGTACGCATACAGTGAGTTGAACCTTGCCACCCGCCCGAGTGATCTGTGATTGCAGATTGATAAGGCACACAAGAATATTTCATGATCTGACATGTCTTGATTGGCATTGCCTAAGAAATGGCTATTAAGCCGCCCCTTCAACTCGGCGGATTGCGAAGCCGACATGCGCCGACTTTTTCCTTGCAGCGCCCTATCACTGGGCCGCCCGCGCCACGTCCAGAAATAAAATCCCTCTAAGAGGCTACCGAGCGTCTGCACTAATTGGCCTAAAACAATTGCGACTGCCGATAACACAAGAACTTGTAATGCTTCCGGCATCGTCGGGATTTCAACTTTATGCCCGGTCCAAGACAAGGCGGTGTAAATCAACCCGACAGCGACAAGCCCAGGGACTAATGTTCCCAATACATCGTAAAGCTCGAACTTTTCGGTGATTTTCTCGCTCATACAACTTCCGCGGCTGCATTATTGCTCTTGACGGATCTCACCGGTCTCATTAACTAATTCCCATACGATCTCTTTATAAGGCTTTTCGACCGCAAATGAATAGGCCGAGAGTTTCTCTTCACCTTGAGTTGATAGTCCCAAAACAACCATTACCGGTGTTGGACAGAGATAGTTAGGTGAAGATGCGACGCCCATAAGGGATTCAACGTCTACGTGACTTGGTCGGGTGTCAAGGCTTGGATGGCTGTGCCATTCGCCGACGTAGCGAAGTTTTTCATCACCTCGCCTTAGTTTCTCATCTATCCACTTTTGTACATAATCAACATCGCGCCAGCAGCCCGTAGGGGTCGACTTAGCGCCGGGGCCCGCATCAGAAGCCTCAGTCACTTCAACTGTCCCGTCATCTCTAAAATAACCAATAAGGATTCCGCACACCTCATTCCCTTGTGCGCCTGCTGCCTGCTCACTCATGAAAGCTTTTACTGCGTGGAGATGAGAACTTTCTTAACCGGTGGGTCAGAGCAGAACGGACAGTCCTGATAAGGCGGCACACTCCGGGCATGAAGTTTATATGCTTCACCTAAAGCCGGATGACCTTCTACTTTCTCCGTCGTCCACAACCAATGGTTGGCTGCTCCGAAATCGCCGCTCATGTCATCCAGAACTATTCTCACGGCGAGGCTGGCTATGAGTGACAGATCGGCCCCGCTCGAAGCGATGATCGGGTTCCCGCACTCGAACGCCAACACAGTGTCCTCATCTTCCGGGACGTCGAGCCACGCACTTAATTCATTCTGTGCCTCCCCCTGCCTAATGTAATGTGCGAGGCAATAGCGGCAAGCATCTCGACCCGGAATCACTCTGAATATGCGACCGCTGGCACCGCCTCGCAGGGCGCGCGCGTAATAAACCGTCCGGCCCATTCTCGTGGCGACCTCGTTTACGGCCGATTCGACCGATTCGTCTGCCATTGTGGAGATAGCAAAATCTGACTCTACCAAAGCGGACTCTAGCGTCTCAAAAGAGCTTAATAAATCTTCCGGCCTCACCTGTATGTCGGAGAACGGATTGTGTTGGACAAGCTTCAAGGCCGTAGCACCAGCCTTGGGTAGCCCGAATGACTCGACGCCCGCGACGTGCCTGATTGAGTTACCCACCTCCATAATGTCTTTATCGAAGATAAAGATCGCGCCGACATCGGCTTTTGTAAGCAGCTCTCCTACTGAAGACCCCAGAGCACCAGAGCCGAGAATAGAAACTTTCTTATTCGTCAATGTCTCTGGCACCCGCCCTTTATTCCTTAATGTGAGTGAACGGGGTAGGAGCGGATGGCGGCGCATCGCCAAAACATTCCCGTTTTCGACCACTGAGCGCTTCTGGGCAGAAGTTAGTATCAGATATTCGTTTAGCGGCTTGTCTCGTAGCTGCACCCCGGTAAACAGCCAGTCAAAGCCATCACTCCGAGCCGGGAATCTTAGGGCGATGAACCCATACTTTTCTTTTGAAATATCTGAGCCGAGTTCATTTAATGTTCTTTCCACCGCATTTTCATACCCGGACTCACGTATCAGATGCAACAGATCTGAGCCTTTGCGCGGCGGAAAGGGCTCTTGGGGAAGGTCCCACCATACTCCTCGGATTACAGCCCCGCCTTTTATTAGTTCGTTGAATCGGGTATCCCCTTGCGAGATGCCTTGTGCTGCATCCCATAGATCTGCGCTAACCCACGGGAACGGTCGTTCAAGTGTTTTCCTCGAGTCATGAAAAACGATCAGGTCGGAGAAATCTGAGCTGATCGCAAGGGTCAAATATCGCCCTATGCGCTCACCAGTTCCCCAAATGAAGCCCGCGTAGAAAACTCCTCCAATTCGTAGATCCGTGTCATAGAATTCCGGCCCTACAAGAATATCTGCTGCTATTGTCATGTGCGCTTGAATGTCGGCCTCGGGCGAGTCGTAAGGGTTGGTCCCATTGTCCGCAGAGAAGAACCAAGCCTCAGCACGCCTAAGAACGTCTACCCCGCGAATTATCTCCCCGCTCTGACGGAATGGATCAGGTTCTATGAGGCATAGCGCCCCCGACGCCATCTGATGCCGTGCATTTCTAATAAGGATAACGAACTTCCAGTCGGGGTGAGGCTCATCTTCCGGCAAAGCCTCAACCGGCTTAACGATGGGCAGTTGGTAAGGGAAGGTGGCAGGGTATGTAAATACTATTTTGTGGCGCTTAGTCCCCCCGGAGCCCCGGACCAGAATCTCGCCGTGATACCTAAGTGTGCCCCTTTCGAGCGCACTAGTACACAGTCTGAGCTTCGGGTAGCTCCGCTCCACCTGCTTTCTCTCTGAGCGGTAGAGTTCAGGATAAAGAGTGATCCAGGAAAGCACGGCAAGCCCCTACCCCATCGGGCGCTGGTCTATTTTCGGCGTGATGACGAAAGGGCCTCTCCCTTTAGAGCTGCCGCCGTCGCCGCCGTCATCATCCTTATCATCTTCATCGTCCGGCTTGAATCCATACTCGTCGGCAAGGTCGCCGGCGTCGTCTCGAATCTGGTACTCACCGTTAGAGAAAATGTCCAAGATGAAAGACTTTTTATCGTCACCGGTGTGAAGGATGTTGTCCTCGGCCACAAACTCTTTATAAAGCTCTAACGCGTCGTCATGCGGGTGCCCGAAAGGGCTGTCCGCCTGGGACGGGGACGAGATGATCAGGTACTCAGGCTCAATCAGCTCCATGTGACGCCGGTAAGGCTCCTTGTCGTTCTCGTCCGTCTTAAAAAACGTCCGCGAGCCATGATGCGATGCGCTGAGGACGTGGGAGCGCAGGCGGTTCTCATCGCCCTCCCCGTGATAGCCGGTGATGTGCTCACTCCACGCGCACTTGTCCGAATCGCCGGTAATCATCACGTTTTTTGATTCCGGACTTCCGTACTTAAATCTGATGACGGCACAGTGCTCATGGATTCGCCTATACCGAGTGTCATCGTCTTCATCCGCAATTTCATCCACGACGTGTTGAGCTGGGGATAGGACGTTATATTGGGCGTCACCAATGGAGGCTGTCTCCCTGGTGCCTAATAGTTCGACGTCCTCCCCGCCAGCCTCTTTGACCTTGTCCCGCAGCCGCTGAACCGCTTGGTACGCAGCGTCTTGGTCTTTGCCGGGCTTATGACCGCTATGCCAGATATTATCGATCACGACGGCGTCGCTGATCTCATCGAGTTCCCCTGCATGATCCAAGTGAGGATGTGTATTGACGAAGTAGTTAAGATGATCGTCATCACGGTCTCCTAGCAGATCCTTGAGCATCTTTACCAAGTCTATGCCGCCGGTTCTCCTTCCTTGGTTACAGTCTATTAACATCGTCTTATGACGGCCGCCGTCAGGTATGAATATGAGAGTTGATTCACCCTGTCCCACATACAGGAATACAAATCTCATGACATCGGTGCTGGGCGGGGTGAGAATGTCAGAAGCCTTGGACATCTTTTCCTCCGATCTGCTTCTTGGAGCAAGCGCAAAGGTTATTACCGAAACGCTTCGGAACTGTGATTAACGAAGAATGATAATGAGCTCATAACATGCGAACGTCCTTGTTGGACGAACTTGATGGAACAGGCGAGGGAGTCTCGCAAACGACAGAAATAGCGTTATCGTCTAATATTCAAATATTATCACAGAAGGAACATTGCCCCAAGTGTGAAACACATATCTAGAAGAGAGCAGGGCGATAACTTAAACAGCGCAATCTCGATGGGTAGAAGTTAAGAAAGTTACTACACACTACTATTTCTTAGGACATCTCTATGATTTATAAATGGTTTAAGCGTTTAATTGTACTCTGGTTAAAAGACGTTGATTGACACGCTCGTGCCGGTGCAAACCAATCCGCGTTTTCCGTTGCCACAGCCAACCACGCTCACGGGCCGGCGCACCGAAGCGTCGGACTCCGCGCCGAATCAACCGGCCGA
>Ga0066671_10000067_pt1 | contig 26476 bp, 22 predicted proteins | sample GraSoiAngelo_120_FD_62294 | JGI IMG/M metagenome (GOLD analysis project Ga0066671, IMG submission 62294) | Grasslands soil microbial communities from the Angelo Coastal Reserve, California, USA - 14_0919_09_20cm | ecosystem: Environmental > Terrestrial > Soil > Grasslands | place: USA...
AAATCGGCCGCCCGATCGATGATGTCCTTTAACGACAGCGTCCACTGCGAGCCGTCGCTGCGCGTGTAGGATATCTTGCGCAACGCAAGCTCGGAGGCGAGCACGCCCTGCAGCTCGCTCTTGACGTCCTCGGCGCTCTTGCCGCTCGGCATGGCATAGCGCGCCGCCCGCCGAACGACGCGATCGGGAAATCCGCGCACCACATCGATCGCGATCAGCAGGCGGAAATCGCGCGCCGGCGTGGAGTAATCTTCCCAGGGGCCCGACGTCTCGAAGATCGAGGGGCCGTTCGGCATCGCCGTCTCGCCGGCCGCCTTCTCCTGATATTTCCGTCCATTTTCAACCGAGGTGACGCGCGTCCTCACCTGCTCGTTGAGGCTCGCGATCGCGTCCGTCATCGCTTTCACGGGATCGAGCGGCTCGGGCGACATCACGTCATCCATCCGATCGTAAAAATCCTCGGCGCTCATCCGCGACTGATCGAGCGAAAAATCGCCATACTGCGGATTGTTGGCGATTTCGGCGTTGGCCAGTCGCCGCAACGAACCGCCTTTGTCGCGCACGATGGGGCGGAAGTGCTTGAAGCCGGGACTGCCGAGCGCGGGATCGTGCACGAACAGGAAATTGCCGCGCCAGAAACGCTTTCGCGTGATCGATCCGTCGGGCTCGGCGTCGACGGCGAGGAAGACGCCTGGCGTGCCATTGGCCTCCGGCACGAGATGGACCAGCATCAGCACGTGGCCGTAGGGGTCGGCGTACACCGTGCCCGGGCGCAGCGTCTGTTGCGTCAGCGGGATGGTGTAAAAATCGGTGCTGTCGTCGCTGCCCGCCACGCGCACGGTGCCGCTATGCACGACGTCGCCGACGTCGCGCAGATATTCGCCGAACGTCGTCGGGCGCTTCGGCTTTGGCGGCGGCAACGCGGCAGCCGGCGGAATCGGCGCCGCTGCCTCGGCCGACTGCGGCCGGCCAAAAAACTGCCCCAGAAGCGTCGGCGCCGGCACAGGCGGCGCGGCATCTGCAAGCGTAGCGGAAGCGATTTCCTGTTCGGGCGGCGGCGGCGGACGCGTGAACTCGGGATGCTCCATGTCGAACCACTGGTAGCACTTGGGCGGCTTGCCGCCGGTGCCGCGCGCGCAATTCGAATACCCGAACGGCAGCCCCATCTTGTAGGCGAAATAGGCCCGCAGGAAGTAGACGAAATCGGCGCAATCGGGACGAAGGCCGGTCTTCGCATTGTCCTCGCCGCGACCCAGATAGTTAAACAGGAAATTGCGCGATTGGTCGTGCAGGACTTCATGCCACGCCTTCCAGGACAGATCCTGGTCGGGCGGCGCATCAAACAGCTTCTCGATCCACGCCGAAAACAACGATTCCGTCGTGCGGTCCCAACTGCTGCGGATCTGCCAGAAAACTCCCGACGGCGTACGCGGAGGATCCGGCTTGCGCGCGCTCACGGTGATGTCGCGTGAAATCGCGCTGCATTCCTCGCTGGGACGGTCGAGCGCCAGCGTCGCGTGCCACGTGCCCGCGGCAGGCTCGGCAACCTCGGCGAACCAGGAATACGGTGCACCGCCGTGCCGGTCGGGCGATTTGGCGCGGACGCTGCCGTCGGGTGCGATCAGCGAGAGCACGCCTTGAAGCGGCTTCTCGGTGACGAGCATGACTCGCAGTGGCGCGCCCTTCCATGGCGCGATTGGCGAGGGCAGGACCGAAAGCCCAGCCGCATCCTCGCAGGTGCCTGAGGCTGCTTCGGCCGACGAGCCAGCCGCTGAGACCAGGAACAAAGCCGTCGCAGCAACAGCAAACCGGCTTGCGAGACGCATCTTGGCAGGTTTCATGGAGAGGCCCCGGAACTCGGCCCCTGCCCGCGGGACCGGTTTCGCAGGATAGCCGAATCTGAAGGTGATCAGTCAGCAATTTGACGGCGATTTTGCGGCCATCGCGCCCGGGAACCGATGATGAACCAAACCGGCGTCGCTCCCTGGGCGCCGTCCCTCACGCTGAACGGGCGGATGGGGTTCCGCGCGACGTCGCGCTGCCGCCCTACTCCGACTTGTCGATGTTCCAGAAGATCGGCGTCGCCGGGCCGTCGAGCACGCCGGTGAGCGATTTCCGCCACGCGCTCGGTATGAGGAACTGCCCGAGCGGGACATAGATCACCTGGTCATAGGCTTCCTTCTGGATGTCGGCAGCGAGCTTCTTCTGCTCCTCCGGAGCGGACGAGCGGGCATAGGCGTCTTTCAACTGCTCGATCTTGGCGTCTTCCGCCCAGCCGAACCAGCCGCCATTCTTGCCTCGGCCGCCGATCGAGAAATTGACCACGGGATTCATCACGTCGGCCGCGACCCAGTTGGTGAAGAACATGTTCCAGCCGCCCTCCTTCACCGGCTTCTGGCTGGTGCGGCGGCTTACCACCGTCTGCCAGTCGGTCGCCTGCACGTCGACCTTGAAGCCGGCTTCACGCAAGAGCTGCGCGGCGACGATCGGCTGCGCCTTCAGCGTCACGACATCGCCGGGCGCCATGATCGCGATCGGCGTGCCGTCATAGCCGGATTCGGCAAGCAGCTTCTTGGCCTCCGCCATGCCGCCACCCTTCACCAGCGTTTCCGAACCTTCCTCGCTCGCCAACGGCGTGCCACAGACGAAAAACGCGCCGCAAGCCTGGTAATATTTGGAATTGCCGACCAGCGCATCGAGCACATCCTTCTGGTTCATCGCCAGAAAAGCGGCGCGCCGAACCTTGACGTTATCGAACGGCGGATAGAGGAAATTCATCCGTCCGAGCGTCTGGAAGCCGAACTTGTTCAGCGTTTCGACCTTGATGTCCTGGTTGGCTTCCAGCACCGGCAAAAGATCCCACGGCGGGTTCTCCATGAAATCGATGTCGCCAGACTGCAGCGCGTTCACCGCGGTCTGCGCATCCGCCATGGTGATCCATTCGACGCGGTCGACCTTTACCACCTTGCCTCCGGCGGTCCAGCTCGCCGGCTCCTTGCGTGGCACATAATCGGTGTTCTTCTCATAGACCGCCTTCACGCCGGGCTGGAATTCCGCCTTGACGAACTTGAACGGACCGGACCCGATCTGCTCCGGAATCTGCTGACCCGCCGGCGTTTCGGCCAAACGCTTGGGCATCATGAACGGCACATAGGACGACGGCTTTCCGATCGATTCCAGCGCCAGGCCATAGGGCTCTTTCAGTTTCAGCGTGATGGTTTTGGCGTCGGTGGCCTCGATGCTGGCGGTGAAATCCATCAGCTTCTGGCCCATATTGTCGTTTTTGCCCCAGCGCTTGAGCGAGGCCACGCAATCTTCCGCCGTGACCGGCGTGCCGTCGTGCCATTTGAGGCCATCGCGCAGCGTGAAGGTGTAGGTGAGCTTGTCGTCGGAGACCTTCCAATCCGCCATCTGCGGCTGGATCTTGAAGTTAGCATCGGTCGCCAGCAGCGTGTCGTAAATCATGTAGCCATGATCGCGCGTGATATAGGCCGTGGTGAAACCGGGATCGATGGTGCGCAGGTCGGAATGCATCACCGCGGTGATGGTCTTGCCGACCGCGACCGCCTGCGAGCTAGCCGCGGCCGTGAGCGCGAAGATTGACAGGGATGACACGATCGCAAAACGCTTCCAGCGCGAGATGTGGGACATTCGGTCTCTCCTGACGTGAAACTGGTCAAAACCCGCTGATAGATTATGCATGTAGTTCGTTATTTGGGCGATCTAACATGCTGTAAACCCTTGGTATTTGAGACTTGCACCAAGCGTCTCACGCGTCAATTGCGATTCTCGCCGCTCCGGCCCATGCAAGTTTCGCGCAAATCTTTCACTTTACAATTTCCTCGCCGGTCCCTCTCGTGGCGCCTCGCGCGATACAAAAGTCGTTGTTTGGAAGTCGAGAGACCAAGCGATGAATCCAACCAATCTTCCATTTGATTCCGAAGCGATGTTGCAGGGCCTGCGTGGCTGGATCGAGTGCGAAAGCCCGACCTTCGATGCGGGTGCGGTCGAACGCATGCTGGATATCGCCGCGCGCGACATGGCGATCATGGGCGCCACCATCGAACGTATCGCCGGCCGCCAGGGTTTTGCCGGTTGCGTCCGCGCCCGCTTTCCGCACCCCAAACAAGGCGAACCGGGAATCCTGATCGCCGGTCATTTCGATACGGTTCACCCGATCGGCACGCTGGAAAAGCTGCCGTTCCGCCGCGAGGGCGACAAATGCTTCGGCCCCGGCATCTACGACATGAAGGGCGGCAGTTACCTGTCGCTTGAAGCGATCCGGCAACTGGCGCGCGCCTCCTTTACGACGCCGCTGCCGATCACGGTGCTGTTCACGCCGGACGAGGAAGTCGGCACGCCCTCGACGCGAGACATCATCGAGGCGGAGGCCGCGCGGAACAAATACGTGCTGGTGCCGGAACCCGGCCGCGCCAATAACGGCGTCGTCACCGGCCGTTATGCGATCGCGCGTTTCAATCTCGAAGCGACCGGCAAGCCAAGCCACGCCGGTGCCGCGCTCTCTTCGGGGCGTTCCGCAATCCGCGAAATGGCGCGCCAGATCATCGCCATCGACGCGATGACGTCGGAGGACTGCACGTTCTCCGTCGGCATCGTACATGGCGGGCAATGGGTCAATTGCGTCGCCACCACCTGCACCGGCGAAGCGCTGAGCATGGCCAAGCGCCAGGCAGATCTCGACCGCGGCGTCGAACGCATGCTGGCACTGTCCGGCACCGCCAATGACGTGACCTTCAAGGTGACGCGCGGCGTCACCCGGCCGGTCTGGGAGCCGAACGCCGGCACCATGGCGCTCTATGAGAAAGCGCGCCGACTGGCCGAAGAGATCGGCATGGAACTGCCGCACGCCAGCGCCGGCGGCGGCTCGGATGCCAACTTCACCGGCGCAATGGGCATTCCGACGCTCGATGGCCTTGGGCCGCGCGGCGCCGATCCGCACACGCTCAACGAACACATCGTGGTCGAAAGCCTCGCCGAACGCGGCCGGCTGATGGCGGGGCTGTTGGCGACGCTGGAGTGAAATCCGCATCATGCCCAAAGCGCAAGACAATCCGCGCGTCGTCCCGTTCAAGACCATTCGCGCCCGCGCGGAAAAACGCAAGGGCGGGCCTAAAGAACTGGAAAAGCTGCTGCCGCGGAAACCCGATGCGAAGGCGTTGGCTCGTCTCTCGGACGACCGCATCCTGGCGGAGATGACCAAGCGGGTGTTTTCCGCAGGCTTTGCCTGGAGCGTCATCGAAGCCAAGTGGGCGGGCTTTGAGGAGGCATTTCTCGGCTTCAAGCCTACCAAGCTGACCTTTCAGCCCGACGACTACTGGGACGACCTGTTGAAGGACACGCGTATCGTCCGCAACGGTGCCAAGATCTCCTCGGTGCGCGAGAACGCCGCTTTCGTGCAGGGGATCGCGAACGAGCATGGCAGCTTCGGCAAGTTCCTGACGAAGTGGCCTTCCTCCGATGAAGTCGGGCTGCTCGATCTCCTCGCCAAGCGTGGTAGCCGGCTCGGCGGCAACACCGGCCAGATGTTTCTGCGCTTCGTCGGCTGGGACGGATTCGTAATGTCGCAGGATGTGGTGGAGTGTCTGCGCGACGCCGGTCTGGATATTGCGGCCGAAGCGAAATCGAAGCGCGACCTCGCCAAGGTGCAGGCGCAGTTCAATGTCTGGGCCAAGGAGACGGGATTGCCGTATGCGCATCTGTCGCGCATCTGCGCGATGTCGATCGGCGAGAACCACCCGCCATGACGTGCTATCATTTGCACCATGCTTGCGCGATGGCATGGGGCTTGCACAGCGGTGAGCGGCAAAATCAGGCGAGAATCCGTCGATTTTGGGTTTGTCAGGAGATGCAGATGCATTCACAGTTGCGTGCTGAAAGCGTGAGTTCTTGCTGAGGCATTGACGTCATCATGCTCGGATATCTGCTTCGCCGCGTGCTTGCCGCCATTCCCGTCATGGGGGTGGTCGCGCTGTTCGTGTTTCTCCTGCTGCGGCTCACCCCCGGCGATCCCGCAGCGATCCTGGCCGGTGACAACGCAACTCCCGAGCAACTCGAGCGCATCCGCACCTCGCTTGGCCTGAATGAACCGCTCTACACGCAATTCTTCACCTGGATCGGAAAACTGCTGCATGCTGATCTCGGCGTGTCTCTGATCTCGAACGTGCCGGTACTGCAGATGATCGGCCAGCGGGTCGAGCCTTCGATCTCAATCGCGCTATCGACTATCCTCCTATCGATCGTCATTGCGGTGCCACTCGGCGTCGTCGCGGCATCGAAGCACGGCACCTGGATCGACCGCTTCGTGATGGGACTATCCGTGCTCGGTTTCTCGGTGCCGGTATTCGTGATCGGCTATGTGCTGATCCAGATCTTCGCCATCGATCTGCGCTGGATGCCGGTGCAAGGATTCCGCAGCATCTCGTCGGGCTTCTCGCCGTTTCTCGAACGCATTGTGCTTCCGACCTTCACCCTGTCCTTTATCTACGTCGCGTTGATCGCGCGCATGACCCGAGCATCGATGCTCGACGTGCTCGGCGAAGACTATGTCCGCACCGCGCGCGCCAAGGGCATCGGCGAGGTCGCCGTGCTGCTGCGTCATGCCTTGCGCAATGCCGCGGTGCCCGTGATCACCGTGATCGGCAACGGCTTTGCGCTCCTGATCTCCGGCGTCGTCGTTACCGAAAGCGTGTTCAATCTGCCGGGCGTCGGACGCCTCACCGTCGATGCCGTGCTGGCGCGCGACTATCCCGTCATTCAGGCGATGATCCTTTTGACCTCGCTGGTCTATGTGACCGTCAATCTCCTGATCGATGTGGCCTACACCTTCCTTGATCCTAGAATCCGCTATTGAGGATAAGGCACCGATGGCGATCGAAACCCTTCCAGAGCCGTCGATCCCGATCACCACGCCGCTGCGGCCGCGGCTCGGATTCCTCACGGCGACGCCGATCATCGCGGGCGCCACGATCTGCCTGTTCCTGATCGTTGCGATTGCCGTGCTGGCGCCCTGGCTCGCGCCGCACGATCCGCTACTGCTGGCGCCGGCGCAACGGCTGAAACCATCCAGCGCGCAATTTTTGCTCGGCACCGACGGTTACGGCCGCGACTTGCTGTCGCGCATCATCTATGGCGGGCGCATCTCGCTCGTGATCGGGCTTGGTACCGCGGTCGTCTCAGTCGGTATCGGGCTCGTGATCGGCCTCGTGTCCGGATTCTTCAAGTGGGTCGATACCGTGATGATGCGGATCATGGATGGGCTGATGGCGATCCCGAGCATCCTGCTTGCAATTGCCGTTGTGTCGCTGTCGGGCGCCACCGTGATGACCGTGCTGGTCGCCATCACGATTCCCGAAATTCCCCGCGTGGCCCGGCTGGTACGCTCGGTCGTGCTGTCGGCGCGCGAGGAGCCCTATGTGGAAGCCGCGATCTCGGTGGGCTCAAGCCTGCCAAAGATCATGTGGCGGCATTTGATGCCCAACACCATTGCGCCGTTGATCGTGCAAGGCACTTACGTCTGCGCATCGGCCATCCTCACCGAGGCGATCCTGTCGTTCCTCGGCGCCGGCATCAGCACGGAAACGCCGACCTGGGGCAACATCATGGCGGAGGGGCGCGCCTATTTTCAGATCAAGCCGTCCCTGATCTTCTGGCCGGGATTGTTGCTGTCGATGGCGATCCTCAGCATCAATCTGATCGGCGATGCCGCACGCGACGCGCTCGATCCGCGCATGAAGCAACGCGAGGGCAGCAAGTGACTCTCTTCTCGTCATTGCGAGGAGCACTTGCGACGAAGCAATCCAGTCCTTGCGGGGACAGATGGATTGCTTCGCTTCGCTCGCAATGACGGGGAGAGAACGGCAACGTGACAAACGTCATCCTCGACATAAACGACCTCATCGTTTCCCTCGGCGAGGATGCGCGCGCGCCGCGCATCATCGACGGCGTCTCATTGCAGGTCGTCAAGGGCGAGACGCTGTGCCTGGTCGGCGAAAGCGGATCCGGCAAATCGGTGACCTCGCTGACCGTGATGGGCCTGTTGCAGAAAGGTTCGCTGGTCGCCTCCGGCGGCAGCGTCAAATTGGTCAGTGAAGAGCTGCTCACCGCAAGCGACCGCCGCTTGCGGCAATTGCGCGCGACCACCATGGCGATGATTTTCCAGGAACCGATGACGGCACTCAATCCGGTGGTGCCGGTCGGCCGCCAGATCGACGAGGTGCTGCGGACCCATACCGATCTCGACGCCCGCGCCAGGCGCAAGCGCATCCTCGAGATGATGGAACAGGTGCGGCTGCCCGAGATCGAACGGATCTTTGCCTCCTATCCGCACCGGCTGTCGGGCGGCCAGCGCCAGCGCATCATGATCGCGATGGCGCTGGTGCTGGAGCCAAAACTCCTGATCGCGGATGAGCCGACGACGGCCCTCGACGTCACCACGCAAAAGCAGATCCTCACGCTGATCCGCGACCTGCAGCGCGATCACGGCACCGCGGTGCTGTTCATCACCCACGACATGGGCGTGGTCGCCGAGATTGCCGATCGCGTCGCGGTCATGCGTCAGGGACGACTGGTCGAGACCGCCGCGCTCGATGCCATCCTGCGCAGGCCGACCATGGAATACACCCGCAACCTCCTCTCCTCCGTGCCGAGCCTCGTGCCGCGCGCGCCGCGCGCCGATTCCAAGGAGCCCGTCGTGCTGGAGGCCAACGAACTCGGCAAAGTCTATCGCGAGCGCTCGTTGCTCGGCAGAACCCGCGACGTCGCGGCCGCCAAGGACGTGACGCTGACCTTGCGCAAGGGCCGCACGCTCGGCATCGTCGGCGAAAGCGGTTCCGGCAAATCGACGGTAGCGCGCTGCATCGTCCGCCTGATCGATCCGACCTCCGGCGGCGTCCGCCTTGCAGGACGCGAAATCTCCGGACTGTCGCGCCGGCTCTTGCAACCGCATCGCAAGCGCATCCAGATCATATTCCAGGATCCTTATCGCTCGCTCAACCCGCGGATTACCGTCGGCGAGACGATCGCGGAGGGTCCGATCAATTACGGTATGCCGCGCGTCGAGGCGCTTGCGAAAGCACGTGAGCTGCTGGAATTGGTCGACCTGCCGCCAGATGCGATCTCGCGTTATCCGCATCAATTCTCCGGCGGCCAGCGCCAGCGCATCGCGATCGCCCGCGCGCTGGCGCTCGACCCCGACGTGCTGGTGGCGGATGAGGCCGTCTCGGCGCTGGACGTGTCGGTACAGGCGCAGGTGCTGGAGTTGCTCGACGAAATCCAGTCGAGGCTCGGTATCGCGCTGTTGTTCATCACCCATGACCTGCGCGTCGCGGCGCAAATCTGCGACGACGTTGCCGTAATGCAGCACGGCCGGGTCGTGGAACAGGGTCCAGCGGCGCAAATCCTTGCGCATCCGCGAGAGGCATATACCCGTGCGCTGCTCGATGCCGCGCCCGGACGCGGTTGGGATTTCGCCAATTTCCGCCCCGTGGCGCTTGCTGGCACCGCACAATAATCGTCACTGCGAGCCAACAGGTCGCGCGGATGCGCGCCCGATGACAGGCTCCGCGAAGCAAACCATTCTGTCCGTGGGGCACCCAAAGCTGGATTGCTTCGTCACTTACGCTCCTCGCAATGACGAGAGGAGCAATCCCGAAACAGTCCGAAGCCATGCGAGAGGTGGATTGCTTCGTCGCTTGCGCTTCTTGCGATGCCGAGGCTAACGTCGCGCGTATAGAGTGCTGAGATAGTATCCATGACCCGCATCGCAGTCGGCGGATTTCTGCACGAGACCAACACCTTCGCGCCGACCAAGGCGACCTATGCGGATTTCGTGCATGGCGGCGGTTGGCCCTCGATGGCACGCGGCGCCGATGTGCTCAAGGTCATGCGCAACATCAATGTCGGCCTCGCCGGTTTCGTCGAAGCGGCGGAGACCAATGGCTGGGAAATAGTGCCGACCATTTCATGCGCCGCCAGCCCCTCGGCGCATGTGACGAGGGATGCCTATGAGCGCATCGTCAAGGTGATGATCGACGACACCGCCGCTGCGGGACCGCTCGATGCGGTCTATCTCGACTTGCACGGCGCCATGGTCACCGAACATCTCGACGACGGCGAAGGCGAAATCTTGGCGCGCGTGCGCCGCGTTATCGGCAATGACCTGCCACTGGTCGCAAGTCTCGACCTCCACGCCAATGTGACGCCCGAAATGATCGAGCATGCCGACGCGCTGATTGCCTATCGAACCTATCCGCATATCGACATGGCCGAGACCGGCCGCGCGGCGGCACGACATCTAGCGCTGTTGTTGAAAACCAAACAGCGTTTCGCAAAGGCATTCAGGCAATTGCCATTCCTGATTCCCATCAGCTGGCAATGCACCAACGACGAACCCGCCAGGAGCATCTATCGGAAGCTTGCAGGCCTTCAGGGTGATGCTGTACCGGCACTATCGTTGGCGTTTGGCTTTCCAGCGGCCGATTTTGCGCATTGCGGGCCGAGCGTGTTCGCCTATGGCAGGACGCAACAAGATGCCGATGCCGCGGCGGACAAGGTCGCCGCCCTGGTCGAAAGCCATGAAGGCGATTTCGACGGCCGCATCTATGCGCCGGATGAAGGCGTGCGCCATGCGATGGAACTGGCAAAGACCGCCACGAGGCCGATCGTTATCGCCGACACGCAGGATAATCCCGGCGCCGGCGGCGATTCCGACACCACGGGCATGCTGCGCGCACTGGTCCGCAACAACGCCAGCCGCGCCGCGCTTGGGGTGATCTTTGATCCGGAGTCGGCGAAAGCCGCGCATGCCGCGGGCGTCGGCGCGACACTTACGCTCGCGCTCGGCGGCAAGTCGGGCATATCGGGCGACGCACCGTATGAAGCGAGCTTTGTCGTCGAGAAATTGTCCGACGGAAAATTCGTTGCGCCCGGCCCTTATTATGGCGGCCGCGACATGGATATGGGCCCATCGGCAGCGTTGCGCATCGGCGACGTGCGCGTGGTCGTAAGCTCGCACAAGGCGCAGCTCGCGGATCAATCGATGTATCGCTATGTCGGCATCGAACCATCCGAGCAAGCCATCCTCGTCAACAAGAGCTCGGTGCATTTCCGCGCCGATTTCGAGGCGATCGCACAAGAGCTTCTGATCTGCGCCGCACCCGGCGCGATGCCGGCCAATACCGCTGACCTGCCATGGACGCGACTGCGTCCGGGCATCCGCCTCAAACCGAACGGCAAACCTTTCGTTCCCCCAACCAAGTCACGTTCAACGTCTGCAACTGGATAACAACGAATGCCCAACATCGACCGCATCGAAGGCTTTGCCGACGAGCTCACCGCGATCCGCCGGGATTTGCACGCGCATCCCGAGCTCGGCTTTGAGGAGGTGCGCACCTCCGGCATCGTCGCCGACAAGTTAAAGCAGTGGGGCATCGAGGTGCATCGGGGCCTCGGCGGCACCGGCGTGGTCGGCGTGCTCAAGGGCAAGGGTAACGGAGGAAAACGCATCGGGCTGCGCGCCGACATGGATGCGCTGCCGATGGAAGAAAACACCAATCTGAAATGGCGCTCGACCATTCCCGGCCGCTTCCACGGCTGCGGCCATGACGGCCACACGACCATGCTGCTCGGCACCGCGCGCTACCTGGCGGAGACCAGGAATTTCGCCGGCACCGTGCATTTCATCTTCCAGCCGGCCGAAGAAGGTCTCGGCGGCGCGCGCGCCATGATCAGGGACGGCCTGTTCCAGAAATTCCCCTGCGACGAAGTCTACGGGCTGCACAACGCGCCCGATCTGAACCACGGCGAGATCGCAATACTGCCGGGACCGGCGATGGCCGGCGCCGACTTCTTTGACATCACCATCCACGGCTACGGCGCCCACGGCGCGATGCCCGAGCGCTCCAAGGACCCCGTCGTGATCGCCTTGACGCTCGGACAAGCGTTGCAGACTATCGTCAGCCGCAACGTCGATCCCCTGAAAGCGGCCGTGCTGTCGATCACCCAGATTCACGCAGGCTCCGCCTACAACGTGATCCCCGGCGAAGCCAAACTCTGCGGCACGGTGCGCGCCTTTTCCGATGAGGTGCGCGTCTTGATCCGCGAACGCATGCGCACGATCTGCGCCGGCATTGCCGCAACCTTCCAGGTCGAGATAGTGGCCGACATCCGCGATACCTTCAGCGTGCTGGTGAATGAGGAAGAACAGTCCCGGGTAGTCGAGCAAGTCGCGCGCACCGTGGTCGATCCCTCGAAGGTACTGACGAGATCGCAGCCGAAGATGGGCAGCGAGGACTTCGCCGACATGATGCAGGCCGTACCGGGCGCCTATTTCTGGGTCGGCCATGACGGCTCGGTGCCGGTGCATAATCCCGGCTATGTGCTGGACGACAAGATCCTGCCAATCGGCGCCAGCATGTTCGCGCGCATCATCGAAACCCGGCTCCCGGTAGGCTCCCATGCATAAGGCGGCAGAAGAAGCGGTCACCTCGCTGCACGATCTTTCCGCCGTCGACCTGATCGCCGGCTATCGCGCCAAGCAGTTTTCGCCGTCGGAAGTGTTGGAGGAGGTGCTGGCGCATATCGCGGCCTGGGAACCGCACATCAAGGCGCTGTACCTGTTCGATCCCGACGGCGCGCGCGCGAGCGCGCGAGCCTCGAGCGAACGCTGGCAGCAAGGCGAGCCTACCGGGGCCCTCGACGGCGTTCCCGTCACGATCAAGGACAATATCGCGACCAAGGGCCAGCCGGTGCCGCTAGGCGCTGCCAGCGTCAAACTCGTTCCCGCGCCCAAGGACGCGCCGCCGGCGGCGCGCCTGCGTGAAGCAGGCTGCGTGATCTTCTCCAAGACCACGATGCCCGATTACGGCATGCTGTCGTCGGGCCTTTCGAGCTTCCACCCCCTCACCCGCAATCCCTGGGACCTAAGCAAGAACCCGGGCGGGTCGAGCGCGGGCGCGGGTGCGGCGGGTGCTGCCGGTTACGGCCCGCTGCATCTTGGCACCGATATCGGCGGCTCGGTGCGGCTGCCGGCATGCTGGTGCGGGCTTGTTGGACTGAAACCGAGCCTCGGGCGGATTCCGATCGATCCGTTCTATGTCGGCCGCGTTGCCGGACCGTTGACGCGGACCGTCGACGATGCCGCGCTGATGATGAGCGTGCTGTCGAAGCCCGATCGCCGCGACGGCATGAGCCTGCCGCCTGATCCCATCAACTGGAAAGCGCACGACAAGTCGCCGCGCAAAATGCGGCTCGGGTTGATGCTCGATCTTGGTGTCGGTCAGGCGCTGGAGAAGGCCGTCCGCGACGTCGCGGTGGAGGCCGCCAAAGCATTCGAATCCACTGGTGCCGTCGTCACCGAAGTCGACGGCATCCTGACGCGCGAGATGCTCGAAGGGCTGGACAATTTCTGGCGCGCGCGGATGTGGGACGATCTTTCGAGATTGACACCGGCCGAACGCGCCAAGGCGCTGCCCTACATCGTCCAATGGGGCGAGCGAGGCGAAAGGCTGTCGGGCGTCGATGTGATCAGAGGCTTTAACGCCACCATGGCGATCCGCACCGCCGCGACGAAATTGTTCGGCGACCTCGACTACGTCATCTCGCCGGTGTCGCCGGTGGTGAATTTTCCGGCCGAATTCGCAGCGCCGATCAACGATCCCGATCGGCCGTTCGAGCACATCTGCTACACCGTGCCGTGGAACATGTCGGAAAATCCCGCCATCTCGATCAACGGCGGCTACGACAGCAGTGGTTTTCCGATCGGCGTGCAGATCGTCGGCCGCCGCTTCGACGATCTCGGCGTGCTCGGCATGGCGAAGGCGTTCGAAGCCTTGCGGGGGCCGCAACGACCGTGGCCGAGCCCGCCGAAGTAGCGCTCCCATAACCCGCGAGAGAGAACGATGGCGTATGAGACGATCAAATACGAGGTCGCCGAGCACATTCTCACGATCACGCTAAACCGTCCGGACAAGCTCAACGCCTTCAATGCCGCCATGCAGCGCGAATTGATCGAGGCGTTCGATGCCGCCGACAAGGACGACGATGTCCGAGCCATCATCGTCACCGGCGCCGGCCGCGGCTTCTGCGCCGGCGCCGATCTCTCCTCCGGCGCCGACACGTTCGACCGCGACGCGCGGCGCGGACCGGTCAAGCGGCTGCCGAGCGGTGCGGTCGATTACAGCGATCCCAATGTGCGCGACGGTGGCGGCCAGGTCACGCTTCGCATCTTCAAGTGCCTGAAACCCGTGATCGCGGCCGTCAACGGAGCCGCCGTCGGCATCGGCGTAACCATGCAGCTCGCGATGGATATCCGCATCGCCTCCGAGGCGGCGCGCTTCGGGTTCGTATTCTCCCAGCGCGGCATCGTGCCGGAAGCCGCCTCGAGCTGGTTTCTGCCGCGCATCGTCGGCATCTCGCAGGCGCTGGAGTGGTGCTACACGGGGCGGGTATTTTCGGCGCAGGAAGCACTCGCCGGCCGTCTCGTCAGCCGGGTGGTGCCGGCGGACGAGCTGTTGGCGACCGCCAGCGCATTGGCGCGCGAGATCGCCGCAAAAACCGCGCCGGTGTCGATCGCGCTGATCCGCCAGATGATGTGGCGCATGCTGGGCGCCGACGATCCGATGGAGGCGCACAAGATCGACAGCCGCGGCATTTATGCCCGTGGCCGCTCGGAGGATGTCAGAGAAGGCGTGGTGTCGTTCCTGGAAAAGCGCCCCGCGCAATTCAAGAACAAGGTATCAGCCGATATGCCCGACTATTTTCCGTGGTGGGATGAGCGGGAGTATGAGTGACGATCATTCCATCATCAGCGCCACCCGCCCGATCGCCTTGCGATCGATCAGAAGCCGCATCGCGCGGGCGTAATCTTCCAGGGGCAGACGGTGCGAGATGTGGGGGCGGATTTTTCCGGCCTGGGCCCATTCCACCAGCTTCCGCAGCCGCGCTTCACCGAGCGCCGGATTCTTCCGCACGGCCTCGCCGGCGCGCACGCCCAGCACACTTGCGCCCTTGAGCAGCAACAGATTGGTGCGCGCGAGCCCGATGCCGCCGGTGAAGCCGATGACAAGCACCCGCGCGCCCCAGGCGATGCAGCGCAGGCTGTTCTCAAAGACCTCGCCGCCGACGGGATCGTAGACCACATCGACGCCGCGGCCATCGGTGATGCGCTTGACGGCATCGCGGAACGGCTCGCGTTGATAGAGCACCAGATGATCGGCGCCTTTTGCTTTGGCGACGCCAAGCTTTTCCTCCGATGAGGCCGCAGCGATCACGGTGGCGCCGATCAGCTTGCCGATCTCGACCGCGACCAGCCCAACCCCGCCGCCGGCGCCGTGGACCAGCATGACTTCGCCCACCTGAAGCTGCCCGCGATCGATCAGCGCGTGATAGGCGGTGCCATGGGCGGCGAGGAAGGTCGCGCCTTCCGCATAGTCAAACGCCGTCGGCAGCGGCGTAAGCTGCGCCGCCGCGACGACCGCCTCATCGCAATAGGCGCCGTGGCGCATCTTGACGATGACCCTGTCGCCCGCCTCGACACCTTTTACCGCGCCATCGACTTCGACCACGTCACCGGCGGCTTCCATACCCGGCGTGAACGGCAGCTCCGGCTTGAGCTGATACTCGCCGGCCGCCATCAGGATGTCGGGGAAATTGATCCCGGCGGCGCGAAGGGCGACGCGCACCTGCCCCGGCGCCAGCGGCACTGAGGCAAAGCTTTCCAGCCGCAGGTTCTCAGGCGGTCCGAGTTCGCGGCAGACGACCGCCTTCGGCATCAGGCCGCCCGCTCCCTGGCGCGCGACAGCGCTTCGCGGATCAGCGGCATCCGGTCGTTGCCGAAATACATGTCGGTCATGTCGAGGAAGATGGTCGGCGATCCGAACCCGCCACGCGCCATCACTTCATCGGTGTTGGCCTTGAGCTGATCCTTGATGGCCTGCGCCCCGATCCCGGCGAAAAATTTTTCGGGGTCGATGCCGACGCGCTTGCAGATTTCGGCCAAAACGGCGTCCTGCGAAATATCCCTGTCGTCGCCCCAATAGCTCTCGAATACCGCGCGCGCGAACGGCAGCATGTCCTTGCCGAGGAAGATGCAGCCGCGCATCGCCTTCACGCTGTTGACGGGAAACACGCTCGGCCGCATCTTGATCGCAAGGCCCGCCGACCGCGCCCAGTCCGCCATGTCTTTCTTTTGATAATTCAGCTTCGCCGGCACTGGACGTTCCCGCTGCGCATAGACGCTCGGATTGATGGTGTTGAAAATGCCGCCGACGAGGATCGGCCGCCACGAGATCTCCTCGCCGAATTCCTTTGCCAGCGGCTGGATGTTGTGGAAGGCGAGATAAGTCCAGGGACTGGAGCAGTCGAAGAAGAATTCGATCATCTGGCGTTTCCTTTTTGTTGCGATTTTCTCCCGTCATTGCGAGCCAACGGGTCGCGCGAATGCGCGCCCGATGACAGGCTCCGCGAAGCAATCCACTGCTACCACCGACTGAGGGGCATGGATTGCTTCGTCGCTTCGCTCCTCGCAATGACGGCTATCGTCATTTCCTCCCGGCCATCTCTTTTGCTTTCTGTCCGAACATATTCTTTCGCGCCTCCTCATCAAACGGCTCCTTGACGAACTTGCCGATCGCAAGGCCCGCCTGCACCTGCGGCCGGGCGCGAACCTGCGCGTACCAGCGCTTGATGTTCGAATAATCGTCAAGCGTAAAACCCTGCGCCTTATGCGTCATGGTCCAGGGAAAGCAGGCGATGTCGGCGATCGAATAGTCGCCGGCGACATAAGCGCCGGTCTTGCCAAGCTGGGTGTCCAGCACACGATAAAGCCGCGCCGCCTCGTCGCGGTAGCGCTCGATCGCATAGGGGATTTTCTCCTGCGCATAGAGCGCAAAATGGCCGTGCTGGCCGAGCATCGGACCCAGTCCCCCCATCTGCCACATCACCCATTGAATGACCTGGGAGCGGCCGCGCATGTCGCTGGGAAGAAAACGGCCGGTTTTTTCCGCCAGATAAATCAGGATCGCGCCGGTCTCGAATACCGCAAACGGCCCGCCCCCATCGGCGGGCGCATGGTCCACGATCGCTGGAATCCGGTTGTTGGGGCTGATCGCGAGAAATTCCGCCTTGAACTGCTCGCCGGCGCGGATGTTGATGGGAACGACCTTGTAGGGAAGCCCCAGTTCTTCCAGCATGATCGAGATTTTCCAGCCGTTCGGCGTCGGCGCGTAATGCAGGTCGATCATGGCATTCCCTGATGGAGGACGCCGATCCAGGTCAAAGACGCGCTTCGCGCTTTTGCCGGCCGGGACGACTTTTGTTGTTCTGTACCTCGACCATAAGACATGGCAGACAGGCGCTCAATCAGAAGCTAACCGGGAGGACGTAAATGCTGTTTCCGACCACCATCGCGGGCTCCTTGCCGAAGCCGGAATGGCTGGCCGAGCCGAACACGCTGTGGGCGCCCTGGAAATCAAAGGGCGACGAGCTCGCCCGCGCCAAGCGCGATGCCACCATGCTGGCGATCAAGCTGCAGGAAGATGCCGGGCTCGATATCGTCACCGAAGGCGAGCAGGCGCGCCAGCATTTCGTGCACGGCTTCCTGGAGAACATCGAGGGCATCGATTTCGCCCACAAGGTCGAGATGGGAATCCGGAAAGATCGCTACAAGGCAATGGTGCCGCAGGTGGTGGCGCCGCTGCGGCTGAAGGGTCGCGTCCATGCCGATGAAGCCCGCATCGCCCGCACCCACACTGCGCGCAAATTGAAGTTCACCCTGCCCGGCCCGATGACCATCATCGACACCATCGCGGACCGCTATTACGGCGACCGGGTGAAGATGGCGTTTGCGTTTGCCGAGTTGCTGAACCAGGAAGCCAAGGCGCTGGAGGCCGACGGCGTCGACGTAATCCAGTTCGACGAGCCCGCCTTCAACGTCTACATGGACGAGGTCGGCGATTGGGGCATCAAGGCTCTGGAGCGCGCCGCCGAAGGCCTGACCTGCACGACCGCGGTCCATATCTGCTACGGCTATGGCATCAAGGCCAACACCGACTGGAAGCAGACCTTGGGCAACGAATGGCGGCAGTATGAAGATATCTTTCCGGCGATCGACGACAGCCCGATCCAGCAGGTTGCGATGGAATGCCGCAATTCGAAGGTGCCGCTGGAGCTGCTTTCTCTGCTCAAGGGCAAGGTGGTGCAGGCCGGCGTGATCGACGTTGCCAGCGACACCGTCGAGACCGCCGAGGACGTCGTCAAGGTGATCGACGCGGTGTCGAAATTCGTGCCGAAAAGCAACATCGTCGCGACCACCAATTGCGGCATGGCGCCGATGCGCCGCGAGATCGCCGAAGCGAAGCTGATGGCGCTCGGCGCCGGCGCGAAGCTCGCGAGGCAGCGGTTGGGATGAAATTAACCAGCCGTCCCGGGTCTGCGCTTCGCGCATCCCGGAATGACGGCGTCTACCCAACTGGCTTCGCCGCGCTCTCGTGCAACGCTGGCCGGTAGCCGGCGCTGAAAGCGCGCAGCGTCGAGGGCGGCGTCAGCAGCATCGCATCCCCCAGCGCGGACCTCGCCTGGCGATAGCCGGCCGGTGACCACACCAGCGCCCTGCCCCGTGCGATCAGAAAGCTCTCCTCGCCCTCGTGCAGCATCGCGCCGTCGGGCAATTTTTTCAGCTGCATCGGCATCGGGTGCAGCCGCTTCTTGCCATGCGCCAGCCGCTCCCGGTGCAACACGGCGTCGATCTCGGGCGCCAAAATGTTCGCGACGCGATTGCCCGCTTCCCATGCCGCGCGAAAGCGGTTGGCATCGTCACGGCGGCAGTAAAAGCAGGGGCGATGCCCCGCCGCGAACGCGGTGGCTTCGTCCAGGAAGAACAGCTCGGTCCAGCTTCGGCCGCCCATCACTTGGCGCCGCCGCCCGCGGAAGTCGCACACACAGGTCAGCCACGCCGGGCTCGCCCAGCGCTTGCGCAGCAGGGTCTTGGTGGCGGGATCGTGGATGATGCCGCGGTTGCCGGTGAACATGCCGCGATGCGGCGTCGCGATGATGTCGCCGGTGGGAGTCACGCGGTTTTGCAGGGGCATGTGGAAGCTCGACGATTAGCTTCCCGCCGTCGTTGCGAGCGAAGCGAAGCAATCCAGAAATCGAGCCGCGGAAACACTCTGGATTGCTTCGTCGCTATGCTCCTCGCAATGACGAGGCCTCACGCCGCGCCGTCGCGGATCGGCGGCTGGAACGACAGCGCGGTATCCCAGGGAAAGAAGATCCAGGTGTCCTGCGACACTTCGGTGATGAAGGTGTCGACCAGCGGCCGGCCCTGCGGCTTGGCGTAAACGGTAGCGAAATGCGCATCCGGCATCATCTGGCGCACCAGCCGCCCGGTTTTGCCGGTATCGACGAGGTCGTCGACGATCAACAATCCCTTGCCGGTGCCGCCGCCAAGCTTGGCGGTATCCGCTGAAATGCCCTTCAACACCTTCAGCTCGCCCTGACTGGTATGGTCGTAGCTTGCGACACAGACGGTGTCGATGATGCGAACCCCGAGCTCGCGCGCCACGATCGCCGCCGGCACCAGGCCGCCGCGGGTAATGGCGACGACCGCATGAAACGGACCGACTTCGTTCAACCGCCAGGTCAGCGCCCGGCAATCCCTGTGAAACTGATCCCACGAGACAGGAAAGGCCTTGCCGGCCCGCTCCTGTGCACTTGGTTCCGGAGCTTGCGCCGTCATCATGTTCTCCTGCATCTCTTTGGGACTAACAAATCCGCTAGCGGAGCACGTTCAGTGCCGCCAGCATTTCCTTCACCGCCGCCATTGCGGCCTGGAGCTTTTCGGGATCGCGGGAGCGGACCACGAGATTGGTGTTCGGCTTCTTGTCTTCGTCCTGAAACGGATAGCTGCCGATGATGGTGTCGGGATGGGCGTTGGCGATCGCCCGCAAGGGTCCGCCGATGTCGCCCTCCCTGGCATTGGCGCGAACCGATTCCGACAGCATCCGTACGCCCGACTTCAGCTTGGGCGCGACGATGTCCATCATCGCCTGCATGATCGATGGCACGCCGGCCATGACGATGACATTGCCGATCTTGAAGCCCGGCGCGAGGATGGTCGCGCTCTGGATCAGTTCGGCGCCGTCGGGAATCCGCGCCATGCGCAGCCGCGCCTCGTTCAGGTCCTGTGCGCCCCAGCGGTCCTTGAAGCGCGCCACCACTTCCGGGTGATGGTCGATGCCGACGCCGAAGGCCTTGGCGACGCTGTCGGCGGTGATGTCGTCATGGGTCGGCCCGATGCCGCCGGTGGTAAAGACATAGGTGTAGCGATGGCGCAGCGCATTAAGTGCGGCGATGATATCGGCCTCGTCGTCCGCAACGACGCGGACCTCCTTCAGGTCGATCCCGATATTGGTCAGGTATTCCGCGATAAACCCAATGTTCTTGTCCTTGGTCCGGCCGGACAGGATCTCGTCGCCGATCACCAGAATGCCCGCCGTGACGATCTCGATCATAACCTCTCCCTCGCGCCTCGCATCGTCGCTCAACTTGCCCCTGACCTTGCTCAAGCAAGGTCTTGAAGTCACGGGGTTTTGCCGCCGAATTAGCCAGCCTGCAGCCACTTTTTCAGGCAGCCTTCGCGACCTCCCGCACCAAATGCCGCGGGAACCTCAAATCGGCGGCGCCCGGTAATGCATATCGCGCTGGCCCGGCCCTTGCTACCATCCCTTTTAGTCATGCACTGTGCGTGCACGACGTTCGAAAGCAGTCAGGTTCTATGGCAGTTGCGTTCGACGAAATGAACGGCCCCGGCGGCGACCTCCGCCAGGCCTACCGCGAACTCTCCCGCTGGCTGAAGGACACGCCACCGGACGCTCTCGAATATCGCCGCCAGGAAGCCGAACTTCTGTTCCGGCGGATCGGCATCACCTTCGCGGTTTATGGCGACTCAGAAGCCCAGGAACGGCTGATTCCCTTTGACGTGATCCCGCGCATCATCTCGGCAAAGGAATGGACCCTTCTGGAGAAGGGTCTGAAGCAGCGGGTGCGCGCGCTGAACATGTTCCTGCGCGACATCTATCATGGCCGCGACATCCTGCGCGCCAATATCATCCCCGACGATCTGATCTTCCAGAACCCGGTGTTTCGCCCCGAAATGAACGGCCAGGACGTGCCGCACGAGGTCTACGTCCACATCGCCGGCATCGATATCGTCCGCGTCAACGCGGAAGATTTCATCGTGCTGGAGGACAACGCGCGCACGCCCTCCGGCGTGTCCTACATGCTGGAAAACCGCGAAATCATGATGCGGCTGTTTCCGGACCTGTTCGCCCGCCATCGCGTCGCGCCGGTCGAGCGCTATCCGGACGAACTGTTGTCGGCGCTGCGATCGGTGGCGCCCTTGAGCGCCTCGGCCGAGCCGACGGTCGCGCTGATGACGCCGGGCGTCTACAATTCCGCCTATTACGAGCACTCCTTCCTCGCCGACAAGCTCGGCATCGAACTGGTCGAGGGCCGCGACCTCATCGTCAAGAATGATGAGGTATTCATGCGCACCACGGAAGGGCTCAAGCGCGTCGACGTGATCTACCGTCGCGTCGACGACGATTTCCTCGACCCCCTGACGTTCCGCCCGGATTCGGCGCTCGGCGTGCCCGGGCTGATGTCGGCCTATGCGGCCGGCAACATCACCTTGGCCAACGCGGTCGGAACCGGCATCGCCGACGACAAGGCGATCTACTCCTACATGCCGGATGTCGTGAAATTCTATCTCAGCGAAGAACCGATCCTCAAGAACGTGCAGACCTGGCGCTGCCGCGAGCCAAAGGATTTGTCCTACGTGCTCGATAACCTCGCCGACCTCGTCGTGAAGGAAGTGCACGGTTCCGGCGGCTACGGCATGCTGATCGGCCCCGCCGCGACCAAGGCGACCATCGAAGCCTTTCGCGACAAGCTCAAACGCGAGCCGGAAGGCTTTATCGCACAACCGACGCTAGCGCTGTCGACCTGTCCGACCTGCACCACGTCGGGCCTCGCGCCACGCCATGTCGATTTGCGGCCATTCGTGCTGACCGGGCGGGACCGCACCACGATCGTGCCGGGCGGGCTGACCCGGGTCGCCTTGAAAGAGGGTTCACTGGTGGTGAATTCAAGCCAGGGCGGCGGCACCAAGGACACCTGGATACTGGACGAGTAGAGAGCAGGATCGCCGCATGCTGTCGCGCACCGCCGAAAACCTCTACTGGCTCGCCCGTTACGTCGAACGGGCGGAATATCTCGCGCGCACCATCGATGCGACGCTGCGCGTCACCGCCCTTCCCACCGCCTATATCGGCAAGACCAACGAGTGGGATTCCGCGCTCCTTACCGCCGGCGTCAGCGCCAGCTTTTACGAAGCCTACCAGGAAGCCAACGAGACGAACGTCGTCGAGTATCTGTCGTTCTCGTCGGACAACCCCTCCTCGATCCGAAACTGCATCGAAGCCGCCCGGCTCAATTCGCGCTCGGTACGAACCGCGTTGACCAGCGAGATGTGGGACACCATCAACTCGGCCTGGATTGAATTGCAAGAGGTCTGGGGCAAGGGTACCTCGACCCGCGAGGAGCTTGCGCGATTTTTACGCTTCGTGCAGGAGACGTCGCTGCGGTTCGACGGCTCGGCCTACCGCACCATGCTGCGCAATGACGCCTACTGGTTCTCCAGGCTCGGCCTGCACCTGGAACGCGCCGACAACACCGCGCGCATTCTCGACGTCAAATATCACGTGCTGCTGCCCGAGGAGGAGCATGTCGGCGGTCCCCTCGATTTCTACCAGTGGACCTCGATCCTGCGTTCGGTCTCGGCACTCACCGCCTATCACTGGGTCTATCGCGAAACGCTCAAACCCTGGCTGATCGCCGATTTATTGATCCTCAACGATACGCTGCCGCGTTCGCTCGCGAGTTGTTACGGCAATCTGGTGCGCAACCTCGACCAGATCGGCGTCGCCTATGGCCGCCAGGGCGCGGCGCAGCGTCACGCCCGCGGCGTCCGCAACCGCCTGGAGCACAGCCACATGGACGATATTTTCCAGCACGGCGTGCACGAATTCATCCAGGAATTCATTTCGGATAACTCGCGGCTCGGCGAAATCATCACCAAGCAATATTTGATTTGATGGATTCGGGAAGAACGTGATCTAACCGTCATTGCGAGCGCAGCGAAGCAATCCATTGGGCGGCGAAGCAAAGATGGATTGCTTCATCGCGGAGCCTGTCATCGGGCTCGCCGAAGGCGAGACCCGGTGGCTCCTCGCAATGACTGCGTTTGGCCCTCATCTGCCTCAATAACAATCGCGACATACCATGCGCCTGCGAATTTCACACACCACTTCCTATCGCTACGAACCTCCGGCGACCGGCGTCATCCAGATCCTGCGGCTGACGCCGTGCAGCCATGACGGGCAATACGTCGCCGATTGGCAGATCGACGTCTCCACGGACTCGCGGCTCGATGTGCATGAGGATGCGTTCGGCAATGTCACGCATGTCCTGACCCAGGGGCCGCTGGCCGACCTGACCATCAATGTCGCCGGCGTGATCGAGACCCACGACACCGGCGGCGTGCTCAAGGGCACCGACGAGCGGTTTCCGCCCGGCCTGTTCCTGCGGACGACGCCGCTGACGGTGGTCAATCTGGCAATGGCGAATTTTGCCCGGGAGCTGCGGGCTGAATCTGAACACGACACGCTCGGATTCCTGCACGCGCTGATGACCCAGATCAACGAGCACATGACGTTCGACGAGGACCCCACCAACAGTGGGACCTCGGCGGTGGAAGCATTCACTTTAAAGCGCGGCGTCTGTCAGGACTATGCGCATGTCTTTATTGCCTGCGCCCGCTCCGGCGGCATTCCGGCGCGCTTTGTTTCCGGGCATTTCCTGCGCTCGGACGGCATGGTCAATCAAGCGGCCGGCCACGCCTGGGCGGAAGCTTTCGTGCCGGACTTGGGCTGGATCGGGTTCGATCCCGCCAACTCCATCTGCACCACGGACGCGCATGCCCGCGTCGCCATCGGTCTCGACTATCTCGGCGCAGCCCCCGTGCGCGGCACTCGCTATGGCGGCGGGACGGAAACGCTGACGGTCAGCGTCAAGGTCGAGCAGGCCGGACGGCCGGGACAGTGGCAGAGCCAGTCGCAGTGGTAGTCTAGGGCACTTCGCGATCTCGCTGGGATGCATGTGGGCGCGCTTATGCGGATTTTCGCTCCAGCACCGACACGTCGGGATTGAGCCAGAAGGCCCAGACCGCTGCTCCTAGAACGAGGAGGCCGGCCGCAACGATGAACGGTGCCTGCCAGGAACCAAACTGAACCAGCACGCCGAACACGATCGGCGACAAGGCGCCGCCGATATTGCCGGCCATGTTCATCATGCCGGAGACGGTGCCGGAGCACTTGCCGCCAACGTCCATGGGAACGGCCCAGGACGGACCGATCGTGCATTCGAGAAAGAACAGCGCGCCAGTCAGGCAATACACGGCCGTGTAAGCGTTCTCTGTCAATGCGGCCGGAACGATGAAGCAGACGCAGCCCAGCATGCCCACGATCGCGACCGACCGCCGCGCGAGCTTGGCGTTGCCGGTTCTGTGCAGCAGCCAGTCCGTCGCCACCCCGCCGACGGTGTCGCCGATGACGCCTGCAAATAACGGCAGGGACGCAAACAGGCCGACCTTCAGGAGCGTGAAATGCCGGAAGTCCACCAGATAAGAGGGCAGCCAGCTCAGGAATATCCAGAGGCAATAGGCATAGGTGAAATAGGCGCACATGATCGCCCACATATTCGGCGATCGCAGCAGCGTCGCCCATGGCACGCTCACCCTTTCGGTTTGTGCTTGATTGAGGTTGCCCGCCGCGTCGCGCCCGCGGATGTGTTCAAGCTCCGTCTCGTTCACAAGCAGATGCTGCTCGGGAAAGTTTCGGAAGGTGAGATACCACAAGATGGCCCAGATGAGACCGACCACGCCGCAAATGTAGAACACCGCCTGCCAACTCCATGCCGTCATGATGAAGACGACGATCGGGGGCGCAATAGCGGCTCCCAAACGGCTCGCACTATGGGTGACGCCTTGCACGATGCCGCGCTCGTGGCGCGGATACCAGAGCTGCATCGCTCGGGTGGCGCCCGGGAAAGCACCCGCTTCGCCGATGCCAAACAAGAAACGCAAAACCACAAACGAGACCGCGCCCGTCGCTGCGGCCGTCGCCGCAGTCATGATCGACCAGTAGCTGACAATGATGGTCAGGACGTTGCGGGCGCCGAAGCGATCGCCGAGCCAGCCGCCCGGCACTTGAAACGCGGCATAGGCCCAGACGAATGAGCTGAAGATGATCCCCATCGTGACCTTGTCGAAGCCAAATTCCTTGGCAATGACCGGCGCCGCGGTCGAAATATTCACGCGATCCAGATAGGTGATCAGATACATCAGGCTGATCAATACCAGGACGTACCAGCGGCCATAACTGCGTGCGCCGGACGCCTTCGCTGCTACGGGACTTTGCATGTGATATCCTCCCGAATGTGCGTTGGCCGCCTATTCCGGCCATTGTGTCATCAGGTGTGATCGATGCTTGTGCGCACTCAATTCTCGGCGCGGCCGTGGCGCGATATGACCGCTGCCACCGGCGCGGTCGCACATGTTGCGCAGCAGCACTCTTTGTCCTCCGCACCAACCCGCGTGACCTTCTCGCGCTTTTCGCCACTGCGGCTGAGAGGTTGTTCACCAACCTCGACTTAAAGATATTTCGCAGAAAGAGAATGGTTCCATTTGGAGGGATAAGCAAAAGGACAGAAAAAGGACAAGAGAAGAGGCTGCCGCTCCTTGAAAGCTTCGAAAGCTAAGCCGTTACGAACACCTCGCGGTGAGCATTTTTGAATTGCCTCCGCACTTGAAAACCTTTGTGAAGTAAGTACGAATCCGTAACGCGCATCTCGCGTGAAGCGGTGTGGTTGAGGCTGAAGAGATCGGGCGATGGCCGGCAATTCCATAAGCTTCCAGATTCTCTTCCCGCCTCCTTATTCGGTTGAAGTTTCCAAGCTGCGGCAGCAGCTCGAAGAAGCACACTTCGCGTGGGCATCCGAGTGGAAGCGGCAGCAACTTGATTTCAAGACCGAAAACCTCCGCTTTGTTCATGATCCCCACTGGAACAAGCGCATTTTCAGCCTGCAGGCGGCGCACGACGGAGAGACTTGATTCTGGCGAGCCACGCACGCCATCGTCGTTGTTGGTGGGCTGTCGATCTGAAGATTACATGACGACGAACCGCGTCACCGGTTTGCCCGTCGGGCAGCATTAGTGTGTGCGACATCGCGACTACACCACCGCTTAGTCAATGTCGCATTTTGTCATCGCTCGAATTCAGATCGAACGCTTGACGCTCACCCCAAATCAGCGATTTTCTCTCCGACGTCTCGCGCTCTCTGAGAG
>Ga0066671_10000070_pt1 | contig 26391 bp, 21 predicted proteins | sample GraSoiAngelo_120_FD_62294 | JGI IMG/M metagenome (GOLD analysis project Ga0066671, IMG submission 62294) | Grasslands soil microbial communities from the Angelo Coastal Reserve, California, USA - 14_0919_09_20cm | ecosystem: Environmental > Terrestrial > Soil > Grasslands | place: USA...
GCTTCGGTGGTCTCGGGCGTCGCGTACCAGATGTTCACGCCCTCACCGATCTGGGCCGGCGTGTTCGGCATCACCCTGACGATGGCGGCATGGTCGAGTCCGCGGCGCAAGGTCTCCGTGGTGGCGCCGGCGATGATGGAGATGAGCACTTTTTGTTCACCGAGATTGCCCCGCAGGTCCTTGAGTACGCCAGGCATCACCTGCGGCTTGATGCCGAGCACGATGACATCCCCGCGCCGGGCCGCCTCGGCATTCTCCGCCGTCACCTGGATGCCGTATTTCTCCGCGAGCGCCTGCCGGCGGTCGGCGCGCGGGTGGCTCGCGATGATCGATTCAGCGGGGACCAGATGCCGTTCGAGAACGCCCGCGATGATCGCTTCGGCCATGACTCCGGCGCCGATGACGCCAACCGTCGACTCCCTCAGCGGCATTCGCGGATTCTATTAGTTGCGGGCGCAGGCCCCCGTCGCCTGCGGGTGCCTGCACGCTTGTCAGCCCGTGCGGGCTTGGCGAGAATCGGCATGTGAACCGCTCGACCGGGTCACCGATGGCTGAAGGCCACAGGCGGCTCATCTGGGGCATCACGCTGGTGATGATCGCCCTCATCGGGATCGACCTGGTTCTCTTTGCCTTCAATCTTCCGGCCGCGCAACCCGGCAAAGACCTCGCGCTGCGAATCATCGTCCCGGGCGTGGTGGCGGCGTTCGTCGTGCTGGGTGCCCTCCTCGTGTCGCGGGTCCCGAGCAACCCGATCGGATGGATCCTGTGGGCGGTGGGCGGCCTCACGGGCGTGGTCCAGATCCTGCTGACGGAATACAGTGAGACGGCGTTGCGGGTAGGCGGCCTTCCCGGGGCGGCGACCGCCGGGTGGCTTGGCAGAAACCTTGGCTCAGTCGCAACCGCGACGATCGTCTACATCGTGCTCCTCTTTCCGGACGGTCGCCTACCCACTCCTCGGTGGCGTCCGGCGGCGATTGCGTCCGGCATCATGCTGGCGATCCTTGCCATCTTGCAGCTGATCAACCCGGCCCCGCTCACGGGTCCTGTCGTCATCCTCGCCGTCATTCCCGCGCTCACCGCCCTGAGCGGCATCATCATCAAATACCGGCGGGCCGGCCCCGAGCGCAAGCAACAGATCAAGTGGCTCGCCTACGCCGCGGTAATCGTGGTGTTGGCCGCGTTCTCTCTCCCGACCGTGTTCCCTCTGCTGCCGCCGAACCTCCAACAGCAGCCCTGGGTGCTCTTCGGATTCGTTAGTTTTTCGGCCGGCAGCATCAGCTTGCTGCCGATCGCGATCACAATCGCGATTCTGCGCTACCGCCTCTACGACATCGACCTGGTCATCAACCGCACCGTGGCCTACGGCGCGCTGGCGGCAGTGATCACCGTAATTTACGTCGCGATCGTTGTCGGCATCGGCAGCCTGATCGGCAACGGAAGGTCGAATGTCCTCCTCTCGCTCGCTGCCGCCGCCCTGGTGGCGGTTGCCTTCCAGCCTCTGCGCGCGCGCGCGCAGCTATTCGCGAACCGTCTTGTTTACGGCAATCGGGCCAGCCCGTACGAGGTGCTGTCGCGGTTTTCCGAGCGGATCGCCCAGACCATCGCCAGTGATGAGACGCTGCAGCAGATGGCGGTCGTGCTCGCCGAGGCGACGCGCGCCCGCCGCGCCGAGGTGTGGCTTCACACGGGCAATCTGCTGCAATGCGCCGCGCTCTATCCAACCGCTGCCGAGATGCCGGCTCCGATCGCGATGACCACAGACGACATGCCGCCCATCCCTGGAGCGGATGCCATCGTCCCGGTGACCTACCAGGGCGAGCTGCTTGGCGCGCTCGTCGTCGAAAAGCGCAAGGGCGAGGCTCTGGCGCCGATCGAGGACAAGCTGCTCAGGGACCTCGCCCGGGAGGCCGGACTGGCGCTGAAGAACGTCGGGCTCGCCGCCGATCTCCGCCAGCGCCTCGAAGAGCTTCGCTCGTCGCGCGAGCGCCTCGTGACGGCGCAGGACGCCGAACGGCGCCGACTGGAGCGGAACATCCACGATGGCGCTCAGCAGAATCTGGTGGCGCTCAAGGTCAAGCTTGGCCTGGCGCGGCATCTGCTCGAGAAGGATCCTGCGCGACTACCGGACCTTATTCGGCAACTGGACGCAGACGCCGACGAGACCCTCAGCACGATACGGGACCTGGCGCGTGGCATCTATCCGCCGCTGCTCGCCGACCAGGGGCTGGTCACCGCCCTCCAGCCGCAGGCGCGGCGTTCGCCCATCCCCGTGAGCCTGCGCGCCGACGGCACTGGTCGCTACCGACCGGACATTGAAGCGGCGACCTATTTCTGCTGCCTCGAGGCGCTGCAAAATGCGGCCAAGTACTCGCAGGCGTCCGAGATCCACATCCGGTTGAGCCAGCAGGACGGGCGGCTCGTCTTCGTCGTCGAGGACAATGGCCGTGGCTACGACGCGAGCCAGACCCAGCCGGGCAGTGGCCTGCAAAACATGGTCGACCGGGTCGAGGCTCTCGGCGGGAAGCTCGAGATCAGTTCATCGCTAGGCGCGGGCACACGCGTCGCCGGCCGGCTGCCGGCGATGCCGGCAGTTGCCTCAACGGCAGGGTGAATCGGATGGTGGCTGACGGCCTCGGGGCTTCCCGACCATCCCTACATCCTCGATCTGGGATGCGGCACGGAATCGACTGGGCTCGCAAAATTTCGTGCCAACCGGTACCGATAAGCAGCCTATAGGAACAGCGGCGGACCGAATCCGAGAATCCGATCGAATTTTCCGAAGGGTCGATCGGACATCAGCAGATTCACCCACGGATCGATTCGGAAGCCCCGGCTCAGCAGGTGGCGAGCCGCCACCTCGTTAGGACCCGGCAACTGAAACTCGATTTCTTGTAGGCCGAGGCCCGCTGCCCGACCCTCGATGTGGAGCAGAACGTCTGGCAGATCCGCCGGGTCGAGAGCCGCGACCGGCCCCGTGCCATACCTTCCGATGAACGCGAACGCAACGGGGTTGTCGCCGCGCGTGTAGAGGAACCCGGCTCGGTCGCCAAGCAGCCAGTCAATCTCGACCTCGCCTCGCGCCGACTCGAGGATGACGAGCTCGATCTCGCGCACTGCCCGGAGTTCTCGCACACTGTCAGTGGCGAGCGGGTTTGGTATTAGACCGGGCGAGGCCTCTGCGCTCCCCGGCGCACCCTTTAGCGTGAGGATCGGAAACCGGGGAACAGTGCCCGCGGCATAGTAACGCTTCAGTGCGCGCTCGTCAGTGGTGGCGATGATCGACCGGACCTGGCCTGGACGGCTCGGAAAGGCGTTCGCGAGGAGTGCCCGGCCGAGCCCCTTCGACTGCGCTGCAGGCAGGACGAAGAACTCGGTCAATTCCAAGAGACCTTCGCGCTCGATTGAGCGGCCGTAGCCCAGGATCCGTGAATCCTCTTCGGCGACCCACCATTCAGCCGCGCGATCGGCGAGAAACCTCTGCAAGCTTTCGCCCGACGCCCACCATTCGGATGCCGAGCCGACCAGGGGCATGCCTCTTCGCCTCGCAAGGTCAGTGACCGACATCCACATGACGTCGTGGCAGGCCTGGGCATCGCTGGGCGTCGCCCGCCGAATGGACGGAGTGGTCATCGCACCATGCTCGGGGTCTCCTTCTGATCTAAGTTCTCCATTCAAGACTATGCTGCCCAACGGAGTGGTCACAGGGGATGGCTAACGAGCGCGAGGACGAGTTCTCGGCAGCTAGCGAGACCCCTGTTCTCACGGTGGCCGACGCGAGAGCGTGGTCGGAGTGGCTTAGACGTCGGGGCACACAGGCCGAGGGTGTCTGGCTGGTCCTGGCGAAGAAGGGAACGACCGACCCGACGACCTTGACGTATGAGGAGGCCCTCGACGAAGCGATCTGTCACGGTTGGGTGGACGGACAGCTTGCGAAGGTTGACGAGCGCACTTTCCGGCGAAAATTCACTCCGCGACGGTTGGGTGGCGCGTGGTCGAAACGGAATGTGGCAATCGCCACCCGACTCATCGAAGAGGGTCGTATGCATCGAACAGGTCTGGTTTCAGTGGAGCAGGCCAAGGCAGACGGCCGTTGGGACCGTGCATATTCGGGCCAGGCGACCATGGAGGTTCCATCGGACCTTGCCGCCGCGCTGACGGCGACACCACGGGCCAAAGCGATGTTCGAACGCTTGAGCAGCGCCAATCGCTATTCCGTCCTCTACCGGGTGACCACCGCCAAGCGTACTGAGACGCGTCAACGCCGGATCGAGCAGTTCGTGGCTATGCTCGCCCGGGGCGAGACGATCCATCCACAACGGTAATCCAGCGTGAGAACCGACCCGACAATCGGTCGTGAATCGAATACCTGTCGGGTTGGGTCGATCTGATTTGACCTTCGCACCCAAACTTGAGTAGAGTTGGCAAACCCGATTCCTGATTAATTGGATCGATTTAGTCAACTTTCCAGGAGGGGAAGCATGGCAACCTTATTAAGGGCGGATCCAACCTTCTATCCCTCGCCGCGGCTGGCGGCGCAGGCACCGCCGGAAACGCTCGCCTATGCGGTGGTCGTCAACCCGTCCAAGGGACCCGATGGCCTCGCCGTCGTCGATGCCGACCGGAGCTCGCAGACCTACGGGCGCGTTCTCAACACCCTGACGACACCGAACGCCGGCGACGAGCTCCATCACTTCGGCTGGAATGCGTGCAGCTCTTCGCTTTGCCCCTACGCGGCGCATCCGCACGTCGAGCGCCGGTATCTTCTGGCGCCAGGCATTCGTTCGTCCCGAATTTATGTCATCGACACCAAGCCCGATCCGCGAGCCCCGCGCATCGTGAAGACGATCGAACCGCAGGAGATCGCCAACCGCGCCGGCTACAGCCGTCCACACACCAGCCACTGCGGCCCCGACGGGATCTACGTCAGCGCGCTCGGCTCCCCCAGCGGCGATGGCCCGGGCGGCATTTTCATCATCGACCACGACAGCTTCGAGGTGCGCGGCCGCTGGGAACTCGATCGCGGCCCGCAGTACTTCGCCTATGACTTCTGGTGGCATCTCGGGTACGACACGATGGTGACCAGCGAGTGGGGCACGCCGAAGATGATCGAGGACGGCGTCAATCCCGAGATCCTCCTGAAGGGCGGCTATGGACACCACCTCCATATCTGGGACCTGCCGAAGCGACGCCACAAGCAAGCGATCGACCTGGGCGCCGAGCAGCAGATGGTGCTCGAGCTGCGGCCGGCGCACGACCCGAGCAAGGCCTACGGCTTCGTCGGCGTCGTCACCAGCCTCAAGGACCTGAGCTCCTCGATCTGGGCCTGGTATCAGGAGGGCACCACCTGGAAGGCGCGCAAGGTGATCGAGATTCCGGCTGAGCCCGCTGATCCGGAGGCGCTGCCACCGCTCTTGAAGGGCTTCAAGGCCGTGCCGCCGCTGGTCACGGATATCAACCTTTCGCTCGACGATCGCTTCCTGTATGTCTCGGCGTGGGGCACCGGCGAGTTTCTCCAGTACGACGTCTCAGATCCATTCAATCCAAAAAAAACCGGGTCGGTGCACCTCGGCGGGATCGTGCGCCGCGCCGCCCATCCAAACTCCGGGCCGTTGAACGGCGGACCGCAGATGGTCGAGGTCAGCCGCGACGGCAAGCGCGTCTATGTGTCCAACGGCCTGTACAACGCCTGGGATGACCAGTTCTATCCCGACGGCTTGAAAGGCTGGATCGCCAAGCTCGATGCCGGCGACAACGGTGGGATCGCGCTCGACAAGCAGTTTTTCGTGCAGTCCGAAGACCAGCGGTTCCATCAGATCCACCTCGAGGGTGGCGATGCGTCATCCGACTCCTACTGCTTCGCCTGAGCTGACCCGATGAGCCGGTGGTGGCCCTGGGACGTCTTGATCGTTCTCGGGGCCTACCACGGCTTGAATCCCGGCATGGGCTGGCTGTTTGCGGTCGCTCGCGGCCTGCAGGAGCGACGCCGATCAGCGGTCTGGCAGTCCTTCTTACCAATCGCGCTCGGCCACGAGGCCGCGATCGGCGTCGTCATCGTGCTGGTCGCGGTGGCGCAATTCCTGTTCGCGCCGCAGGCGCTGCGCATCGCCGGCGCCGTCATCCTGTTTGCCTTCGCCGGCTATCGCCTCTGGCGCCGAACGGCGCATCCGCGTGGCTTCGGGATGCGAATCGGCGTGCGTGGCCTCTTTGGCTGGTCGTTTCTCATGTCGTCCGCGCACGGCGCCGGCCTGATGCTGGTCCCGATCATGCTCAGGCTGTCGTCGTCCGGCGGCGGAAATCAAGACATGGCGCTGATCGCCTACACGACCGCGTTTTCGCCCTGGCAGGGCGTCGCCGCCGCCACCCTCCATACGGCGGCGCTGCTGGTCGTGATGGCGCTGGTCGCGATCGTCGTCTACGAGCGCCTCGGTATCGCATTCCTTCGCCGCGCGTGGTTGAACGTCGATCTGATCTGGACGGTGACCCTGCTCCTGGCGGGGGTCATCACGCTCTTCAGCTAAGGAGGCGAGCATGGTCGAGAAAGTCAACGTCCTGGAAAAGTTCAGCCGTTTCAACGAGTACTGGCAGCCCAAGGTCATTGGCGAGCTCAACGATTCATATATCAAGGCCGTCAAGGTCAAGGACACCTTTGTCTGGCACGACCATCCCAACGAGGACGAGCTGTTCTTCGTCGTCAGTGGACGCATGCAGCTGAAGCTGCGCGACGGTGACGTTGCGCTCGGACCGGGCGAGTTCGCGATCGTTCCTCGGGGCGTCGAGCACTGTCCCGCTTCGGATGAGGAAACCCTTGTCCTGCTGCTCGAGCCGAAATCCACGGTCAACACGGGTGAGGTCCGGAACGAGCGGACGGTCGCGAAGCTGGAGCGGCTCTAGGCGCCGGCCGTGTGAAAGAGCCGGCCGACGAGGAATCCGAGAGCAGCCGCTCCCAGACCGATGACCAGCATCTTCAGGCCGCTCCTTCGCCAGTCGCCGACGAGCGTCACGGCTGAATAGACCCCGACCCCGAAGAGGACCAGCCCGCTGACAACGATCGCGACCACCAACGCGGGAGTGCGCGACAGGATCAGGAACGGGATCAGCGGGATCAGGTGGCCGATCAGCGTTGCGATCGTGATCACCACCGCGCTTCGAAGGACGACGCCAGTCTCGACCGGCTGGAGATGGAGCTCCTCATTCATCATCGTGTCCAACCATCGGTCGCGGTTCGCGGTGATGGTCGCAACGACGCGATCGAGCAAATCGCCGGCAAATCCCTTGGCCGCGTAGATCTCGCGAATCTCCTGCCGCTCAACGTCAGGAACGGCATTGATCTCGGCCGATTCGCGCGCCCGCTCTGCCTGGTAATAGTCCCGTACCGAAACCGTCGACGTGTAGCCGACGGCGCCCATCGAAATCGATTCGGTGATCGCGGCGGCAAATCCGGTAACGAGGAGGACGGTGTTGGAGCCGCCACCGGCGATCACGCCGAGGATGATCCCGAGAATGTTGACCAACCCATCCTGCCCACCCAGGATCACGTCGCGCAGCCAGTTCGTCTTTCGGTGCTGCTCGGGATGCCGCTGTAACGACAGGGCGGCGGCCGTATCCGTCGTCGCCCGAACCACTCGACCGAGGCGAGTCAGCGGTGCATTGGGCACAATCTCCTGGCTCATGCCGGCCTTGGAACCGCGGCGCTCATCCGCTCGACGATCTCACGCAAGATTCCGGCGCTTGTTCCCATCGTCATGCGGACAAAGCCGGCCCCGCTGGATCCAAATTTCGGTCCGGGCCCTAGCGCGACGCGGCCGTGCTCGAGGAAGAATTCCACCGGCTCCCGCGGAAGGTTGAGCACCCGGCAGTCGAGCCACGCCAGGTAGGTGCCCTGCGGTGGCTGATATCGAATCGCGGGAAGCTGCTCCATGAGCAGCTCGCCCATCAGTCGGCGATTGCGGTCGAGAACAAGCAGCAGATCATCGAGCCAGGTGACACCGTCGCGATAAGCGGCGGTGCTGGCGATCACGCCGAGGTTCCCGACGCGGGCGATCAATTCCTCCGGGAGACGCTGAACGACGGCGCGCATCCGGTCCGAGCCGACCACGGCCTGGGCGCATTTCAAGCCAGGAATATTCCATCCCTTGGTGGCCGAGACGAACGCAATCGTGCGGTCGGCGGCGCGCCGGCCCAGCGACAGGAAGGGGACGTGTTGGGCACCAGGCAGCGCCAGCGGCGCGTGGATCTCGTCGGAAAGCACGAGCACGTCGTAGGTCGCGGCAAGCTCAGCGATCCGCTCCATCTCCGCCCGCCGAAAAACTCTGCCGGTGGGATTGTGCGGATTGCAAAACAGGTAAACGCGCGCCCCGTCCTGAAATGCGCGCTCGAGCGCTGCCAGGTCGAGCTCATAGCCGTCACTACCGTTGACCAGGGGCGCCTCGACCACGCGGCAGCCGGCCTCAGCAATGTGCGTGTAGAAAGGTGGATAGACCGGCGGATTGATCACCACGCCGTCATCGGGGGCGGTTGCCACCCGCAGCACTTCGGTGATGCCAACCATGACATCGGGGATCAGCACGACGCCGGCCGGATCGAGCTGCCACTGAAAGCGTTGCGCGGCGAAGGTCGCCAGCGCTCGGCTCAAGTCGTCCGATGGCGATGCGTACCCGGTGTCGCTCCGGCCTACGGCCTGCCTGAGCGCGGCCGCAACGGGCGGTGCGAGCGCAAAATCCATCTCCGCCACAAACGCCGGCAAGACGTCGGCTGGATATTTCCGCCACTTGTCACTGCTTCGGCGGCGAAGCTCGTCGATCGACAGGTCGTCGAATGATGTTGGCACCGCCGCCGCCGGCCGGGTCTGGGCCACGGCGTTGATCCTAACTAGCCGCGGCCGGCAGAGGTTCCTTCGAGCTGGTTTTCAATCCGTGCCACGTCTGCCTTCGGCCCGACGCGCCAGAAGTGATGCAGCGCCGCATGCCAGTCGTCAAGAATCGCGCGCGCGACCCGTGATCCGGTGTATTGCGCGTGTCGCTCGATCAGCGCGCGGAGCCGGATGATCTGCTCCCCGAGCAGCTGGTGGTCCCCGCCGAGCCGATGGGCAACGACGAGCTCGGGGTTGACCATCGCCGGCAGCCGGATCCCGGCGTCGTAGACGAACACCTCCCCGCCGGTCATTCCGGCGCCCAGATTGTGGCCCACCGGCCCGAGGATGATGATCGAACCGCCGGTCATGTACTCGGCGCCGTGCTCGCCGACTCCTTCGACGACGGCGGCCGCGCCGCTGTTGCGGACAGCGAAGCGCTCACCCGCCTTTCCGGCGCAGAACAACTCACCACCGGTCGCCCCGTAGAGCACGGTGTTGCCGAGCAGGTGCGGGTCGCCGGCGTCATTCTCGGGTGGGCGCACGACGATGCGGCCTCCCGCCATTCCCTTGCCGACGTAGTCGTTGGCTTCGCCGACCAGCTCGAGGTTGACGCCGTCGACGAGGAAGGCGCCGAAGCTCTGGCCGCCCGTGCCGATAAAGGTGACGTGGGCCGATCCTGGCGGTCGCTGCGTGCCGAACTCCATCGCCAGCATGCCGCCGAGCCGAGCACCGACGGTGCGGTCGGTGTTTTCGATCTCATAGCTGAGCTCGATCACCTCGCCACTGGCGATCCCGCCGGCGGCATCAAGGCAGAGCCGGTCGCCCAGCGCCGACGACGGCCGCTGGATCGGCAAGGCTCGGACGAAGCGACGCGGCCCAGGCGCATCATCGACCAGTAACGACGACAGGTCGACGCGGTCGGCGCGCCGGTCGCCGCTCGAGCGCTGTTCGAGGAGGTCGATCCGGCCGATCGCCTCATCGAGGCTGCGGAGGCCCAGACCGGCTAGGAGATGGCGAACTTCCTCGGCCACGTGGAGCAGGTAGGCCTCGAGCATGGCCGGCGTCCCCGCAAACTTTGCGCGCAGCTCAGGGCGCTGGGTCGCAATCCCCACTGGACAGGTATCGAGATGGCAGGTGCGCACCATGATGCAGCCCTCGGCGAGAAGCGCCGCGGTTCCAATGCTGAACTCGTCGGCGCCAAGCAACGCGGCGATGACGACGTCCCGGCCCGACTTGATCCCGCCATCCACGCGCAGACGAACGCGGCCTCGAAGCCCATTTCGGCGCAACGTCTGCTGGGTTTCCGCGAGACCGATCTCCCACGGGATCCCTGCGTTCTTGATCGACGACAGTGGGCTGGCGCCGGTTCCGCCGTCGCCGCCGGCGATGTGCACGATGTCCGCCAGGCCCTTGACGACGCCGGCCGCGATCGTGCCGACGCCGCACTCGGCGACCAGTTTGACCGAAACCGCCGCCAGCGGGTTCACCTGTTTCAGGTCGTAGATCAATTGGGCCAGGTCCTCGATGGAATAGATGTCGTGGTGCGGCGGCGGCGAGATCAGGGCGACCCCTGACTGCGTATGGCGCAGTCGAGCGATCTCGTTGGTCACCTTGTGTCCCGGCAGCTGGCCGCCCTCACCGGGCTTTGATCCTTGTGCCATCTTGATCTGCAGCTCGTCAGCGAAGACGCAGTACTCGGGAGTCACACCGAAGCGGCCGGAAGCGACCTGCTTGATGCGCGAATTGCGGTCGATCGCCTGCCCGCGGGTCCGGAAGCGGGCCGGGTCCTCCCCTCCCTCCCCCGTGTTGCTTTTCGCCCCCAGCCGGTTCATGGCGATCGCGATCGTCTCGTGCGCCTCGGCGCCGATCGATCCATGGGACATGGCTCCCGTGGAGAAACGTGTCACGATCGCGCTGGCCGGTTCGACCTCGCCGACGGGGAGTGGGGCACCAGCTGGACGCATCGCCAGGAGATCGCGTGGATACGTCGGTGGCCGCTCGTTGATCAGGCTCACGAACCGGGCGTATGAAGCGTGGCCGTTGCTGAGCCCGCCGGCGACGGCCCGCTGCAGGGCATGCGCAGCCGCCAGCTCCTTCACCGACGACGCTTCATGGAGAGCATCGACGACATCCGGATTGGTGGCGTGATACTCGGTCCCCTGTTTGTGGTGCTTGAAGAACCCGGGACTTGCGAGCGAAGGCACGGTGCCGCTAAAAGCCGAGGCATGTCTGGCCAGCACTTCCTCAGCCAGGTCCTCAAAGGTGGCGCCGCCCACGGGCGACGGCATGCCGCGAAAGCACTCATCGACGACCGTCGGGTCGAGGCCGATGATTTCAAAGATCTGTGCCGCCCGGTAGCCGGCCACCGTGGAGATTCCCATCTTGGCGAGAACCTTGAGGACACCATCTTCGAGGGCGTGCACAAAGCGCTGTTGTGCGGCGAATGGATCCGCGGCCTCTCCCTTGATCAGCCCGGCGGATGCGATCGCGCTCACCGACTCGAGCGCGAGGCGCGGACAGATCGCCCGCGCGCCGTTGCCGAGGAGCGTCGCGACGTGATGCACCTCACGCGCCTCGTCACTCTCGACCACCAGGCTGGCGTGTCGGCGATTGCCGCTGCGCATCAACTGATGCTGGACAGCTCCGAGCGCAAGCAGCGCGGGGACGGGCGCTCGGGTTGGATCGACGCCACCGTCCGAGATGATCAGGATCGACGCGCCCGAGGAGACGGCCCGATCCGCCTCTTCCCCGAGCCGGCGGCAGGCCGTCCGCAAGCCCAGGGGGCCATCGGCCGCCGCGAAGGTCGCATCGAGGTCGACCGCTTTGAACGGTCGAGGCAGCCGGCGCAGCGCCTCCAGGCCCGACGGAAAAAGAACAAACGAATCCAGCTCGATGAGGCGCGCCGCTTCGGGAGTTTCCGTCAGCAGCGGCGCCGGCGCGCCCAGCAGCGTCCGCAAGGACATCACCAACCGCTCGCGAATGTGGTCGATCGGCGGATTGGTGACCTGGGCAAACCGCTGCTTGAAGTAGCCGTAGAGCAGCCGCGGCTGCTGCGCCATGATTGCGGGCGCCGTGTCATCGCCCATCGAGAAGACCGGCTCCTTCCCCTGGGTGGCCATCGGCCGCAGCACAAAGGTGAACTCTTCCTTCGTGTAGCCGAACGTCGCCTGCCGTGCGAGGAGATCGGCGCCGACGCGATTATCCGGTTCGCCCGTCGTCAGCAGCTGGAGGTTTTCCTCGGTCCACGCGCCGTACGGGCGCTGCGCCGCGAGCCGCGCTTTGATGGCGTCGTTCTCCTCCAGGCCGCGCTCTGGATCGACGCACAACATCTCGCCGGGGCCAAGCTTTCCGCGCCGCACCCGGCCATGCCCGTTGACGTCGATGGCGCCGGCTTCCGACGCGCAGGCGATGAGCCCGTCTTCACAAACCGCGTAGCGCAAAGGCCGCAGGCCGTTGCGGTCGAGCGATGCCCCAACGCGAAGCCCGTCCGTGAAGACCAGGCCGGCTGGACCGTCCCAGGGCTCCATCAGCCCGGCGTGATAGCGGTAGAAATCACGCACCGCCGGGTCGACGTCGAAGCCCTCCCAGGCCTCCGGCACCAGCATGGCGACGCCATGCCGGAGGTCCCGGCCGCCGCGGACGAGAAGCTCGAGCGCGTTGTCGAGCATCGCCGAGTCGGAACCGTCTTCATCGATCAGCGGGCTCAGCAGCGATTCCGGGCCAAGCCGGCCGGAGCCGAGGTGCCCTTCACGCGCACGCATCCGGCTGACATTGCCGTGGATGGTGTTGATCTCGCCGTTATGGCAGAGCATGCGAAATGGCTGCGCCCGCTCCCAGGATGGCGCCGTGTTGGTGCTGTATCGCTGATGAAAGATGGCGAGCGGTGCCGTGAAGCGCGGATCGCGCAGATCGGCGTAGAAGGCGGCCAGCTGATCGGCCGCGCACATCGCCTTGTAGGTCAGGGTTCGGAACGACATCGAGGCCACGTAGTCGGGCAAGCCTGCCGCCGTGAACGCGCGCTCGGCGCGCTTGCGAGCGAGGAACGCTCGGTCCTCGGCCGCGGGCTGCGAAGCGGTGTGCTCGGCAACGAAGATCGCCTGCTCGATTCGAGGCGCGGTTTGCCGGGCGGCCTCGCCCAGGGCTTCAGCATCGACGGGGACCGGGCGCCAGGCCAGGAGTTCCAGCCGCTCGGCGCGACACGCGTCGGCGATGATGGTGCGCGACCGCTGGCGCAGGCGCTCGCCATTTTCACCTTTCTCGGCCGAGAGGAACACCGCGGCAACCCCTAGGCATTGGGTCGCCAGAGGGTCCAGGCCCAGCCGCCCGAGCTGCTCACGGAAAAAAACGTCCGGCACTGGCACCAGCAGCCCGGCGCCGTCGCCCGACTTGTGATCGGCGGCGACCGCTCCGCGGTGGCCAACACGTTTCAGCGCAGAGAGGGCTGCATCGACGACGTTCCGGCTTGCTCGCCCTCCGGCATCGACGACGAAGCCGATTCCGCACGCGTCGTGCTCGAATCGGGGGTCGTAGAGGCCCACGCGTCGCAACTTGTTGCCGACACGCTAGCGAGCGCCAGAGACGCCTGCCTCATGAAAGCACACGAAAGATTGGCGAGGCGGTCGTACGAACCATACGAACGTCAAATCAGCTCGCCGCCGATCAGCAGCCGCTGGGGCACCTGATGCAGCGTCTCGACCCCGGCGCTCGTGACCCGGACCAGCTCGCCCACCTGCACCCCGGCCCGCCCGTCCCGCTCGACGACGTTGGGCTGAATCACGAGCGTCATGTTCTGCTGGAAGACCAGGTCGGGCACCGGACCGTGCGCCGTTTTCGGCGTGCGCAGCACCGGGGGAAGGTACCCGCCTCCATAACCATGGACCAGGTCATCGCAGATCGTGAAGCCTTCCTGCTCGATGAGGGCGCCCGCATCGACGGCGGCCTGGGCCGGAACGTCTGGACCGATCACGTCCGCGATCGCGTGAAAGGCCTTCCAGGCGAGTTCGTGCATCCGGCGATATTGCGCGGTGAGATCCGAACCGATGGCGATGGTCCGAAGCACTTGGCCCGAGTAGGCGGAAGCGGCCGCACTCAGTTCGAACATCACGAGATCGCCCACAGCGAGCATTCGATCGCTGAGATCCTGCTGTGGCACGATGCGGTCCGGCTCAGCCATCGGTGTCGAGCTCAAGTAAAGGAAATGCGGCTGGCCGCCAGCCTTGATCGCCGCAGCGGTGGCGGCCGCCTGCAGGTCGAGCTCCGTCGCACCAGGCGCCGCCGCGCGGACCAGCGCGCGAAGGGCCGCATCGGTGACGCCGGCGGCACGGCGCATCACGGCTAGCTCCTCCTCGCTCTTGATCAGGCGCAGACGCATGAAGGCTGGGCTGACGTCGACCAGGCGCTGGTCACCGAGCTGGGCGGTAAGCAAGCGGTGCGCCTGGAACGGAATTGGGCCAACCAGTCCGATGCGCGAGCCGCCTGGCAGCCTGCCAACTTCATCGGCGACGGCGCCGACCGATTGCGGCCCGCCCCAGCGGACGTCGGCGTGCGCAACGCGGCTGGCATGCGGCACGTGATTGAAGTACTGGACGAAGAGAATCGGTTGCTTGTCAGGAACGAGGACGACACACGCCTCCTGATGTCCGAGAAATCCGGTGAGGTAATGGACCTGCGCCTGGCCCTGCCGCGCGTTGGCCGACGTTCCGTACACGACGAGCGCATCGACGTTCTCCGCCTCGCAAAGGCGCGCAATCGTCGCATAACGCCGCGCATACTCGGCGGCTGAAAAATCCTCCGGCAAGGCCACCAGTGTCGCATTCACCTTCGACCCGGGGGCGTGTTACAGTCGCGGCTAGCGCATCGGCGCGGGCAAGAAATGTCGACCGAATTTCCACCATCCAGACCAGACGCGGGCGCCGCCACCCGGCTGCAGATCCTGGCCACCGAGCACTGGAGCCTACTCGCGACTCGGTCGCTGACGTATACCGAATCGCTGGCGCGGGTCAACATCTTCCTGGCCATCCTGTCGGGCGCCATGATCGCGCTCGCCCTGATCGCGCAGGTCGATCATTTCGGCCCAGCCTTCAGCGCGGTCGCCATTCCGTTGCTGGTGGTCGTTGCCTTCACGGGCGTCTCCACCATCTCGCGGCTGGAAGCGCTGAATCGCGATGACTATCGCTGGGTCATCGGCATGAACCGGCTCCGACATGCCTACCTCGAGCTCCATCCCGAGATCGAGCCTTACCTCACCACCAGCCCGTACGACGACCTGGCCGGCGCTCTCGTCACCCTCGGCGTCGACACCCGAGCCGAGCAGCGGATCGGCTCATTTTTTCGTCATCTCCCGGTGACGCTGCCCGGGATGCTGACGGTGGTTGTGGCGGCCCTCGGCGCCGCGATCGTAGCGTTGGTCGCGATCGCTCTCGGGAGTCCGCGCTGGGGAATCGCATCGGCGGCGGCCGCCGGCTTCATCGTGACCTACGTGCTGCTCGCGATCTCTGGACGCCGGGCGGTTCGGGACGTGCCTCCGAGCGTGCAGCCGCGCTTTCCGTCGCCGGGCGCACCGGCATCACGCTAAGGCCCCCACCCTACCCTCCCCCAGAGGGGGAGGGAGTCATACGAGCTGTTCTTTCAGCCAGTCCGCCATCAGCGGCCGGTACTTATAGGCGATGTTGTTGCAGACGTGGTTCCCGTCCGGGTACATCACGAGCATGGCGTGCGGCGCCTCTCGGGCGATTCGCTCAGCTTGCGCCGGTGGGAAGAGCCGGTCGCGGGCGCCGTGGATCACCAGCAACGGCTGGGTGACTCGATTGAGTACGCCTTCGAGGTTGAGCGTGTAGGCTTTTGCCCGCGCCTCGGCTTCATCTTTTGATTTTGTGTAGAAGATGTAGCCGCCTTTGGTCAACGGATTGAGCGCATCCCAGCAATCGCCGAGGTTGTAGGGACCCGCCAGCCCGACCACCGCCTTCACGCGCTTTTCGTGGGCGGCCGCCCGCGGCCCGTAAATCGCGCCCATGCTGATGCCCATCAGCCCAATGCGACCGAGATCGACGCCGAGCTGGCGTTGCGCCAGGTCGTCGATCACCGGGGTGATCACCGTTTCCCAGTTGGGGCGAATCGGAAAATGGACCGAGTTCTCCGACTGGCCCGGCCCGTCCATGGTGAGCGTCGCCATCCCGCGACGGAGGAATTCCTCCTCGATCGCGAACAGCTCTTCTTTGGAAGAGTCAAGGCCTGGCACGATCAAGATGAGGGGCGGCCGTCGGGGCTCGCGAGGCCGGCGGAGATTCGCCGGGATGATATGCCCTTCGAACGGGATCTCGAGCCGCAGCCCGCGCGGATTGAGGTCGGCGAGCGCCTTGCGATAGACCGCGACCGATCGGTCGCGGAGCTCTGCATGGACGGCGGCATCTTCGAACCAGAGGAACTTGCCCAGGTGATAACACCAGCTGGCGCGTTGATACGCCTCGGTCGCCGAGACGGTACGGGCGTGGGCTTCGGCATCGCGACCGAGCTGCTCGTGGACTTCGCCGACGGCGCGCCAGTTCGGCCCCCAGTCCTTCCATTCCGTCGTCTTCGTCACCGTCTCGTCGAAGTCGTTGACGTCGATGCCGTTGGCGACGAAGCGCGGCCGCCAATGATGCGCGGCGACCTGCACGCGGTTGCTCGTTTCGACGCTCATATCACGGTCTCCTTTTCGCGTGGATGGATCGCGTCTTGCAGGCTCGATCCGAGATCCTCCAGGAGGATCGCGGCGCAGTTTCGCCCGGGCAATCCCGAGACCGATCCGCCGGGATGGGTGCAGGCGCCGGTCTGATAGAGGCCGGCCACCGGCGTGCGGTAGGAGGACCAGCCTTCCACCGGGCGGTACCAGCCGCTCTGCTCCGGCGTGCTCGCGCCGCCATGGCAGGAGCCGCGCCAGTTTGCGGGATTTCGGCGCTCGAGGTCCAACGGGCTGTTGACGGTCCGCCCGAGCACGATGCGTTTCGACAGGTTGGTCGTCAGCGGCGCGATCGACTCGAAGAGCTGGTCCGCCACATCTTCCTTGACCGCGTCCCAGCGCTCGGGACCCTCGGCCAGCGCGTACGGCAGAAAGCTGATCAGCTTGAAGGTGTGCTTGCCTGCGGGCGCGCGCGACGGATCGATCACGGTCGGCGTCAATGCGAGGATCACGGGGTCTTCAAGTTCGAGCCGGCCGGCCCGAAACGCCGCCAGCATGCGTTGCAGCGCGCCGATCGATTCCAGGCCTGCCATGGTCACGCTCGCCATCGGGCCGGCCTCCGTCTTGAACCGCGGCGGCTCGTCCAGCGAGTAATGGGCGGCGAACATCGTGACGCTCGGCTTCCACCGGGCGATCCCGGCCAGATAGTCCGCCGGCAGATTCTCGGCGCCCACGACCTCGGCCAGATGTGCAAGGTGAATCGTCGACACGACCGCCTTACTGGCGCGATGGCGCGAGCCATCTGCCGTCACGACACCGGTCGCGCGCCCGTCCTCGACGACGATGCGCGTCACCGGGGTCGAGGTCATGATTTCGCCGCCCTGTTCCTGGATGATGCGGGCGAGCGCCAGTGGCAGGCGATTGGAACCGCCTTCGGGCAGGATCCAGCTGAATCGCTGCCGGCCTGCCACCAGGGAAAACGCGAGCATGCCGGTCTGCGGCTCATCAAGCGGATGCAGCGTCATAAAGGCGATCCAGGCGAAGAAGGCGCGGACGTGCTGCTCTTGAAAACGCTCGCAGATGATGTCGAGCGCGGTGGCTTGCCGGATCGCGACGCCGCGGTCGCCCAGGGCACCGGCCCGCGTTCGGGCGATGACCTCCGCCGGTGGCCGTGGCGGATGCTCCCGTTCGTCATTGACGATGGGCGCCAATCCCTGCCAGTCGCTCAGCAACGCGCGATACGCCTGCGCATCCGCCTGGGAAAATCGCGCCAGCTCGGCGCAGGTGCGATCGAGGTCGCGCCACATCGTGATGCTCCGGCCGTCGCGGAACGGCATCGCGAAGACCGGATCGGGGTAGAGGTACTTCAGGCCGTAACGATCGAGCTGCAACTCGTTCTCACGCATCAGCGGGTTGCTCTGGATGAGGTTGTGCGCGGTCGCACACGGGTCGTGGATGAAGCCGGGCAGGGTCATCTCCTCGCAGCTGGTATCGCCGCCGATCTCGCGCGCGCCTTCCAGGACCATGACCTTGAAGCCAGCGCGCGCCGCGTAGGCGGCGGTTAGCAGGCTGTTGTGGCCGGCGCCGGCCACGATGATGTCCCAGTCGCTCATGCGGTCGCTCCCAGGTAAAGCCGGCTGATCTCCGGGTTGTTCAGCACCGCCGGACCGTCGCCCTCCAGCCGCACCCGCCCGCTCTCGAGCACGACGCCGTGGCTGGCAAGCCCCAGTCCGGAGCGTGCGTTCTGCTCGACCAGCAGAATGGTGCGCCCGGCACGGTTCATCGCGCGGATCGTCTCGAACACGGTGCTGCGCGTTTTCGGGTCCAGTCCCATCGACGGCTCATCGAGGATGACGAGCGCCGGATCGAGCATCAGCGCCCGAGCGAACTCGACGATCTTCTGCTGCCCGCCGGAGAGCGAGGCCGCCGGCTCATCGCGGCGCTCCCGAACGACGGTGAATGCCTCACAGACTTCCTCGAGTCGGCGATCGATGAGCCGCTGGTCGCGTTCCGTGTAGGCGCCCATCCGAACGTTCTCCCAGACGGTCATGGTGGGAAAGAGGCTCCGCTCCTGGGGCACCTGGACGATGCCACGCTGCAGGATCGCTCGCGGAGTGAGACCCACGATCGAGGCGCCGCGAAAACGGATCGCCCCCAGCCGCGGCCGGAGCAGGCCACTGACCACCCGCAGGATGGTCGATTTTCCGGCGCCGTTCGGCCCAACGATGCAGGTGATGCCGCCGTCCTCGACCGAGAGATCGAGTTCGTGGAGAATGTCGCCGCCACCGTAGCCGGCGGTGACTCGTTCCAGCTCGAGCAGGCCTGCCATTCTCAAGCCCCCAGGTAGGCGTCGAGCACCGCAGGGTTCTGGCGGACCGTCTTAGGGTCGCCGCTGGCGATCGCCCGGCCCTGGTGGAGAACCACGACCTGATGGCAGAGGTTCATGACAAATCCCATGTTGTGCTCGACGATCAGAAAGGTCACGCCTTGTCGATTCAGCTCGTGGATGTGGCCGCCGATCTTCTCCAGCAACGCCGGGTTGACGCCCCCCGCCGGCTCATCGAGCAGGACCAGGTCCGGGCGAGCCATCATCACCGCGGCCAGCTCGAGCAGCTTGCGCTGGCCGTAGGAGAGGGCGCCGGCCAGGGTGCGAGCGACGTGGCTGATCTCCATGAACTCCAGCATCTGCATCGCCCGGTCACGCTCGTGCCCCCATTGTCCGTGCGAGAGCAGCGCCCGCAACCCCGCGCGCCGCACCGGAACCAGCATGTTTTCCAGCGTTGTGAGTCGTGGGAAGATGCGGGCCAGTTGAAAGGTGCGGCCGATGCCCCGGGCGTAGATGCGGTCAGGACCCATGCCGCCGATGGCCTGAGATTTGTATCGCACCTCACCGCTGTCCGGAGGAATGAAGCCGGTGACGAGGTTGAACACGGTCGTCTTGCCCGAGCCGTTTGGACCGATGAGCCCGGTGATGCTTTGCTCAGCAACCGAAAGCGAGCATCCGTCCACCGCCACCACTCCGCCGAACCGTTTTGAGAGGTGCGAAACCTCGAGCAGGCTCACGGCGATGCCAGCTCCTGACGGCGCCGTTGCAGGAGCTCCTGGACCGACGGCACGACGCCTCGTGGCAGGAACAACATGACCAGCAGAAACACGGCCGCGTAGAACACGAGATAGAGGCGGCTGGCCCCGAATCGATAGGCAAATTGCAATTGCGCCGGCTCCAGCAGGAGCGCGCCGAGCACCGGCCCGGCCAGCGTCCCGAGCCCGCCGAGAAACACCATGAGCACCATCGAAATGCCGATCAACGGATCAAAGACGAACTGCGGGTAGACGTACGTCACGTAATAGCCGTAGACCGCGCCGATCATCCCAACCGGGATGGCGCTGATCGTGAAGGCGGCCAGCTTGAAGCGTCGGGTGGGGACGCCGACGGCCAGCGCCTTGTCTTCATCGTCGCGGATCGCGAGCAGGCCGAGCCCGAATTTCGAGCGGCGGATCGTCCACGATGTCGCCAGGGCGAGAAAGGCCAGGGCCAGCATGGCGTAGTAGAAGGGCGTGTTGTAGAAGTCGCCCCCCCACTGTTGCGGGTAGGGGAAGCCCAGGCCTGCGCCACCGCCGGTGAGCTTGACGAGGTTCTCAGCCAGCAGCTGGCCCATGAACATGAAGGCGATCGTGACGATGACGAACGTGGCGGCCCGGGTGCGCAGCGCAATCCAGCCGATCAGCACCGCCACCAGCCCGCTGATCACGCCCGCTACCGGAACCAGGAGGAAGGGCGCATAGCCGGGAGCGACGTTCAGGTGATTGCTCAAGAGCCCTAGCGAGTAGGCGCCGAAGCCGAAGAACGCCGCATGTCCCAACGAGATGTAGCCGGTGTAGCCGCCCATGATGTTCCACGAGGTCGCCAGCCCGATGTACATCACGGTGAAGACGGCAAGGTTGGTCGTCGATGGATCCGGTGCGATCAGGGGCAGAATCAGCGCGATCACGATCGCTGCCAGCAGGCCGACTCGTTTGAGGACTCGCAACCGACTCATATCCGCTCCCGAACACGGACGCCGTACAGCCCCTGGGGACGCACGATCAGGACCAGCACCAGGATGATGAAGAAGACGAAGCTGGCCCAGACCGGCGAGATGACAACCGCGGCAATGTCGGTGGTGACGAGCATGATCAGCGCCGCGATGATGGCACCTCGAAGGCTGCCCAGCCCGCCGAGCACAATGATGCTGAGCAGGCGCGAGATCAGGTCGTAGTGGCTGCCCGGATTGAAGGCGTTCGTGACGCCGAACACCACACCGCCGGCGGCCGCGGTGGCGACGCCGATGCCGAAGGCGAGCGCGGAGACGCGGTCGACATCGACCCCGACGAGTTGCGCCGCCGTCCGGTTGAGCATGGTAGCCCGGAGTGCCGCGCCGAATGATGTCCGGTAGAGGAGGACGAACAGCGCGCCGAGAATGGCCAGGCAGAGCAGGAACCCAAACACGTAGACCCAGGTGACGTGGAAGCCGAAGATGGCGAAGCTGGCGGTCTCGTACCATGCGCGCAGCTCGATGTAGTTCGTGGTGAAGAAAAAGCCGAGCACGCCCTCGATGCCGAGCGCGATCGCGTAGGTGATCAGCACGGAAAGCGCTTCTCGATCGGTCTTCAACGGTCGGATGAACACGAACTGCAGGCCGATTCCGAGCAGGAACATGACCGGCATCGTGACGATCAGCGTCAGGAAGGGATCCAGGTGAATCGAGCGCGAGAGAGCAAAACTGAGATAGGCGCCCAGGATGACCAGCGCGCCCTGCCCCACATTGATGATCCGCATGACGCCGAAGATCAGGGTCAGGCCAGACGCCATCAGCGCATAGACACCGCCGGTCAAGACCCCGAGAACCGCGGCCTCGAGGACGATCCTCATCTCAGCTAGCCCTTTTACCCTCCCCCCGCCTGGGAGAGAAGGGTGGGGCTGCTAGGACCAGTTCGGCTTGGGGTATTCGGGCTTGGCCTTCGCCACCGACGACGGGTAGACGAAGACGGCGGACGCATGCTGCCACTGCTCGATGAAGACGCCAACCCCGTGCGGCCGGCCGATGCTGTCGAATGATATCGGGCCCTGCACCGTCTGGTAGGTGCCTGAGTGCAGTGCATTGATGAGGTCCTTGTTCGCGATGCTATTCGCCTTTTTTGCCGCCTGATCCACGACCTGGCCAACACTGTAGGCCTCGGCCGAGTCGGCACTGATGTCCCCCGCGCTGCCGCCGTACTTGGCGACCATCTCGCGGACGAACTGCTGGCTGCCGAACGCCGTCGAATCGGATGTCCACCCGGTCGGCACCATGATGCCTTCGGTATTCGCCGCCCCCACCTTATCCGCGTAATCCTTGCCCTGGTCGGGACCGGTGGTTTCGATGATGGACTTCGGGTTGTAGTGCTGTTGGATGAAGACCTTGACGAACGCGACGGCATCCGGCTCCTGGGTGCCGAGGATCACGACATCCGCCTTGGAGTTGACGACTTGCAGTGCCAGCGTGTCCCAGGACGGTGTCTCTGCCGGATAGACCTTGTACGACGCGGTCGTCACGCCGCCGGCTTCGAGCAGGCCCTTTGCCTTGTCCACCTGCGGCTGGGTGAAGGGATCATCCTGGGTGGCGTAGGCCGCGGTTTTCGGCCGCTGGCCCGGCGGGAGCGCGAGCAGCCATTGGGTGTAGCTCACCAGGTTGTCCTCGACGGTCGCAGGCTGGACGAAGAAGATCGAGTGCAGGCCTTTCTCGAAGACTTTGGGGCCGCCGCCGGCCGGCTCGGGAAACGCGTAGCCGTACCGGTCGGTCACGGCCGAAGCCGGGATCGTCAGCAGCGAGCTGAATGGCCCGAAAACCAGGGCGACGTGGTCCTGGTTGATCAAGGTCTGATAATTCGTGACGACCTGCTGCGTGCTGCTGGCGTCGTCGACGTATTTCATCGTGACCTTGTGGCCGAGCAAGCCGCCTTTTGCGTTGATATCCTGCGCCCACAGGTCGTAGCCCTGCTTGAGGGCTTTGCCGTCACCGGAAAAATCGCCGCTGAGTGAGAGCGAGACACCGATTGTGATCGGGCCCGCCGATTGCGCGGCCTGATTGTTATTGGTCCCGCAGGCGGCAAGCACGAGGCTCAATCCGGCGAGAATCCCCAATGCAGCCTTATGCATACTTCTCCCCTTCCTTCGAAATTCCACCATGATTGTGCCCCGTAGCAGCCGGAATCATTGCGCTGAACAAACGATTGCTTTATCGTAGGCATCGACAAAGGCCTTGTCAATGAGCGAGCGGGTATGCCGATCACACTGAAGCAGCTGGCCCAGAAGGCCGAGGTCCATCCCTCCACCATCTCGAGGGTCGCCAACAACGATCCCAGCCTGCGGATCGCGCCGGATACCCGCGAGCGGATCGAGGCGCTGCTGCGCGAAACCGAATACCGGCCGAACGGCGTCGCCCGTGGCTTGAAGCTGCGACAGACGTTCGTCCTGGCGGTCGTGATCCCCGATGTCACGAACCCCTTCTTCGCCGCGCTCTTTCGTGGGGTCGAGGACGGGGCGCTCAGCCGGGGCTACAACGTCCTGCTCTGCAATACGGACGGCAGCCCGGATCGGCAGCGCTCGCACCTGCAGAGCCTGCATGCGCGGCGGGTGGACGGCATCATCCTGGCGAGCAGCGTGCTCAAGGACCCGTCGGTCCGCTGGCTGCGCCACCAGCGGATCCCTCACGTGCTCGTCAACCGCTTCAGTGACGAGGGCCAGGATACGTTCGTGGGCGCCGACGACCTGCTCGGTGCCCGGGTTGCGACCCGCCACCTCGTCGAGCTCGGTCATCGCCGGATCGGCCACCTTGCCGGAAAGCTCACGGTCAGCACCGGTCTGATGCGCCGCCGCGGGTGTCTCGAGGAGCTCGAGGCTCGCGGCCTGCCAATCGATCCCGCCCTGGTCGTCGAGTCTGGTTATACCGAGGCCGGCGGCGCGAAGGCGGCCGAGCGGATCCTGTCGCTTCCAGATCGTCCCACAGCGATCTTCGCGGTGACCGATATGACGGCGATCGGCGCCTGTACCATGGCGCGCCGCCTCGGCCTCCGCGTCCCCGAAGACCTCGCCATCGTCGGCTACAACGACATTCCGCTGGCGAGTCGGCTCGTCCCCGGGCTGACCACGGTCAGGGTGCCCATTCACGAGTTCGGCGCGGCAGCCGCCCGCCTGCTGATCGACCAGATCGTCGTTGGCGACGCCTCTCGGCGGCGAGTGATCTTCAATCCGGAGCTCGTGGTCCGGGGCTCCACCGTCGCCGGCGCTGACGACGGTCCGCTCCGGGCCCAGCACGCCGCGGCATTCGCGACCGAGTAGCCGCTCCCGTTTGACAGTCGCGGCCGCGAACGGTATCGTAGACAAACGTTTGCGCAGCGCGGTGGAAGGGTATTCGACGAGGTCGTCTTCGCGTGAGGGGGTTCCATGAATCATCGTGATCACGTCGGCTGGATCGGTACCGGGCGGATGGGCTCGGTGCTTGCCGACCGCCTGCTGGCCCAGGGTGTCGATCTCACGGTCTATAACCGAACACGCAGCAAGGCCGAACCGCTCGCTCGCCGGGGAGCCCGCATTGTCGACCACCCGGCGGACCTTGCCGACCAGGACATCGTCATCATCTCGGTGGCGGGATCGAACGACTTCGCCGAGGTCATCGTCGGACCGCAGGGTTTGCTCCGCGATCCCGCTCGCATCCCCAAATTGATCGTCGACACGTCGACGGTGTCAATGGAGGTCTCGAGTGAGATCCGAAGGAAGGGCAGCGAGCTGGGCACCGCATTGCTGGCGGCGCCGGTCAGCGGAAATCCGAAGGTGGCGCGCGCCGGCAAGCTGAGCCTTGCCGTCTCCGGGCCGCGCGACGCCTACGAAGCGGCGCTGCCGTATCTACGAATGCTGGGCCGGAGCGTGACCTATGTCGGCGAAGGCGAGGCCGCCCGGCTGGTGAAGATCTGCCACAACCTGATTCTTGGCATCGTCGCCCAAGCCCTCGCCGAGACGACGGTGCTGGCCGAGCGGGGCGGCATCGCGCGCTCGGATTACCTCGATTTCATCAACGACAGTGTGATGGGATCGACGTTTACCAGATACAAGACGCCGGCGCTGGTCAACCTTGATTTCACGCCAACCTTCACGGGACACCTGCTGCGCAAAGACCTCGATCTGGGCCTGGATGCGGCCCGTCAGTCAAAGGTTCCCCTTCCCCTTTCGGCGCTAACGCATGAGATCGTCGACCGATTGATCCGCGAGGGACTCGGGGACCTCGATTTTGCCGCGCTGCTCGAGCTGGAAGCGCGAGGCGCGAAATTGCAACTCAAGCCGGAAGGGCGGGCGGTCTCGGATGGTCTGGACGAAGGGCGCCTCACCGCCCGTCCATGACGCCAAACGTTTGCCACCCCCACAGGTCCTAGCGACCGGATAAGGTTGCGCCAGAGGCCAACCTCTTGAAGGGGAGCCGGGCCGTGGGGGAGGGCGGACCTGCAGAAGGGACGCGGGAGCGTAACACTCGAGGACGTCGCCCGCGAGGCGGGCGTCCACTATTCCACGGTCTCACGGGCGCTGGATCCCAACAAGGCCTGGCGCGTCAACCTTGACACCCGCCAGCAGGTCCAGAAAGTCGCGCGCCGCTTGGGCTATCAACGCGATGTCATCGCCAGCGGGCTAAAACGCGGACGCAGCCAGACGGTGGCGGTGGTGGTCGGCGACTTGACCAACGTCAACGTCCCGCCGGTGCTTCGCGGCATCGCCAACGCGCTCGAGCCCGAGGGCTTGATGCCGCTCATCTGCGAGACCCAGGACGATTCAAAGCGGCTGCAGTGGATCGTCGACCAGCTGCTCAGCCGGCACATCGACGCGCTGCTCGTGATCGCCGCCCGGCTCGGCGACGCCCCGATCCTGCGGCGGCTGCGGCGCCAGGGCCTGCCCGTCGTGCTGGCAGTGCAGAACGTCCCCGGCGTGCGGCTTCCGATCTGCATGTACGACGACGAGCTTGGCGGGCGCCTCGCGGCCCAGCACCTGCTCGGCCTGGGACACCGGCGGCTGGCGCAGCTGCGCGGACCAGAGGACATCTATGCCTGCGCGCAACGGGCGACCGGCTTCAGCCGGGCGATCGCCGAGGCAAAGGCAACGGAGATCGCCGTAGCCGAGACGGCGCCGGTTGGATCACCGGATGACGGCCGTCGTTTGATGCACGATTTGCTGAGCCGCAAGCGGGGGCTGCCAACCGGCATCTTCGTCCATCACGACCTGATGGCCTTCGGCGTCCTGGCCGTCGCGGCCGAGCACGGCCTGGCGACGCCCGGCGATCTCTCGGTCGTGGGCTACCATGACCTGCCGCATACGGAACATATCGCTCCTCCGCTGACCTCCATCCGGTTGCCGCGTGAGGAGTTGGGACGGATCGCCGCCGAGATCATGCTCCAGGTGCTGCAGTCGCCGGACCGACCGCCAATCTCGCGCAAGCTTCCGCCAACGCTGGTGGTGCGTCAATCGACCGGGCCTCCGCCAACGGTCCGTTAACCTGAGCTCGGTGAGCCGAACGACCACCAACTTCACCGTGACCTCGGTGCCCGCTCCGGGTCGGATGGCGGTCGATTGGGAGGAGCGAGTCGACTACCGGCGGCTCCATCAATACCGTCTGGGGCGGGCCCGCCAGGCGATCGGGGAGCGCGGGCTCGGTGCCGTCCTGGTCTTCGACATGAACAACATCCGCTATCTCACCAGCACGACCATCGGCGAGTGGGCGCGTGACAAGGTGGCGCGCTTCGCGCTCCTGACGCGAAGCGGCGAGCCGATCCTCTGGGATTTCGGTTCGGCGGCCAAGGCGCATCGCTTGCATGCGCCATG
>Ga0066671_10000073_pt1 | contig 26099 bp, 31 predicted proteins | sample GraSoiAngelo_120_FD_62294 | JGI IMG/M metagenome (GOLD analysis project Ga0066671, IMG submission 62294) | Grasslands soil microbial communities from the Angelo Coastal Reserve, California, USA - 14_0919_09_20cm | ecosystem: Environmental > Terrestrial > Soil > Grasslands | place: USA...
CGTGGCTTGCCCTTCGAGCTCGAGGCCGAGCTCGCGAAAGAACTCAATCGTCGCTGCGAGGTCGTCGACGACGATGCCGACATTGTCCATCCGCTTAAGCGCCATATGCCGACTCTACAACGTCGCCCGCGCTTCCCCTACTTCGTAGTCGACGTGACAACCGCGGCGACGTCGGCCCGGGCGGCTTCGATCGCGACGCGACGAACTGCGTAGCGTAGGTGCGTGACCATTGGCGAATTAATCGCCTCCACGATGGCCAGGGAGACCGCCCGCTTGTCGACCCCCTCGAATAGGCGGGCGCCGGCTCCGAACAGAACGGGCGACACCGCGAGGGAGAATTCATCGACCAGGCCCGCGTTGAGGTACTGGACGATGGTGTGGCCGCCCCCGGCAATCCGGATGTCCTTGCCGCGGGCCACTTCGCGCGCCTGCCGCAACGCGCTCTCGATGCCGTCGTTGACGAAGTGAAAGGTGGTTCCTCCGGGGCGCTCCCAGGGACGGCGAACCTCCTTCGTCAAGACGAAGACGGGAGTATGGAAGGGCGCTTCCTCAGGCCAGCTGATTTCCCCGCCGTCGAACATTCGCTTCCCCATGATGCTCACGCCGGTGCGGTTGAAGGTCTCTTCGAGGATGCGGTTGTCCTCACCCGTCTCCCCGCCGTCGCCAAGTTTCAAATTCTCACGAAAGAACCGCTGCTCGAAGACGTACTTTTGGAGTTCCATCCACTCGTTGATCCATTGCTCGGGGGGCCGGCCCAATTCCATAAATTCCGGAGCGATGAAGCCGTCGAGTGACATCGTCACGCTGAAGAACACCTTGCTCATGTTTTCTCCTTTCCGCTGATTACCGGCTTGTCGCGATTAGGTCAACCACGTACGCCGAGAGCCGCCCGAGGTGATCGGTGCCGCGCTCGAGGGCCCCGTACTGTTCGATTACCGCGTCGCATTGTTCCTTGGTCGCGAAGACCGCGCGCATCGTGACCTCTGTCACGGGCCCGCGTTCGACGAGCGTCACGGTTGACACGAACGCGCGCGGGTCGTCGTCGCCTTCACCGTGCAGGTAAACGATGCGCTCGGGCGGTACGATCTCGCGCCATTCGATCCAATTCGGCAAATCGGTACCGTCCGGGGTGTGCATGATGAAATCCCACACGCCGCCGGGACGAAACTCGAACGCTCGGGTCGTCGTAGTGAATCCATTCGGACCCCACCACTGGCTCAGATGCCTGACGCTCGTAAATGCCTCGTAGACGAGGCGCCGCGGGCCGTCGATGGTGCGCGACACGACGATCTCGCGATCTGAAGCCCTGCGACTGCTAGGAGCGGATGCCACGGCTTTTCTCCTTGCGCTCAAGTTCCTGTACGTACTCGTTGAGCCGGTCGAGGCTCCCGCTCCAGAACTGCTCGAACCCGCCGACCCAAGCGTGAATTGGCTTGAGGCCGCGCGCCTCCAGCGCGTAGAGCCGGCGCTGCCCGGACCCGCGGACGCGCACGAGGCCCACCTGGCGGAGCACCCGCAGGTGCTTCGACGCGCGTGACGGGGTGATGCGCAACGCGTGCGCCAGGTCGTTGACCGGGCGCTCATGCCCTTTGAGCACGCTTAGAATCCGGCGGCGCTGCGGCTCCGCGATCGCGTTGAAGGCGTCAGTGGTGGTGGCGGCTCGTGCCATGTCCGTAGTATATGCCCATATCGGCAGATATGTCGACCCGGTCTCTTCCGATTCGAGACAACTGATTTCAGTCAGGGGGATTGGTGCAGGGTATTCATGCCAGGCTCGGGAGGTTCCGCAGACGGCCCGTATACACTCCCCAACCCCCCGTATGTTGCTGACGCTCGGCCTCGCTCGGCAGGCCCAGGTGGCGCAGCCGAAGAAGGGTGGCTCCCTCTTCCGAAGTTAGCGTGATCTCGACAGTGGTCGAGCCCGGCGGCACCGTCGGATGCCCCTCCCAGCCCCAGGACATGACGAGCCGGTGTGGAGGATCGATCTCGCGGTACTCACCACTGGCGATGTGCTCGCCGTCGACGTCGATGCGGTATCGGCCGCCGGGGCGAGCATCGAGTGCCGCCCCGATCCCCATCCATTGGGTAAAGCGCGCGCTGTCCGTCAGGTAGGAGAAGACGATCTCAGGCGGTGCCTCGATCCGCTGCGTGACCTCGATGACGCTACTCAGATCCTCGATCACCGACGGCTTCTTCTCCCCTTCGCCTCGTCTTCCGCCAGCTGCTTGAGACGTCCGAGGTCGGCGGCCCACATCTGGCGGAGTATGGACTCGAGCGGTCCGAGCGCTCGCCGCTCTACCCGGTAATAGCGATGCGTACCGTCACGGCGCTCCGAGAGCAGGCCCGATGCCCTGAGCACGCGAAGGTTCTGCGAGACGGCCGGCCAGGTGACGTCGGACGCCGCGGCGATTTCCCCGGCCGATCGTTCCGCAGTCCAGACCAATTTCAGGATCTTGCGCCGGCGAGGGTTCGCGATCGCTTCCATCAGATCCTGGAGTGAGGTCGGGTGACTTCGAGTTCGCGCTTGCATTTCTTGGTTCTATTATTTAAGCTGCAGCTAAATTAAGCACTTTCTTCAGGAGGATCCTACCATGGGCGTATCGCTGGTACACCAGGTCAACATCAACGCCACGCCGGAAACGCTTTACAGGGCGGTGTCGACCGAGGAGGGATTTGCAAGTTTCTGGACGTCCGATACCAGGGCGCAGTCCAAGCTCGGCGCGATCGCGAGCTTTGGCTTCGGCGGACCGACGCAGCGAATGCGCGTCGACGAGCTGGTGCCCGGCAAACGGGTCAAGTGGACCGCGCTCCCCGATTTCCCCAATTGGGGCGATACGACGGTGGACTGGGAGATCAAGCCCGCCGAGAACGCCCAGACCAGCCTGACGTTTCGCCACACGAATTGGCCCGCGTCGGTCACCGCCGACGATCTTGGCTCGATCAACCTCACCTGGGCCCTGGTTGTCGACCGTCTCAAGCAATACACCGAGACGGGTAAACCGGTCCCCTACTTCGCCTTCGCCACCAGGTAGGAGAAGCCGGTTAACCGGAGGCTGAGCTCAGGACGTCGGCGGCAAGCTCGATCGCCGCTTCTACGCTGGCCACCCGGTTGGTCGCGCGGCCGCCCGGCCAGTGGTACTCCCGGACCTGGGTCTTGCCATCGACCGAGACGCCGATGTAGGTCAGGCCAACCGGCTTGCCATCCTGCTCTTCCGGGCCGGCCACGCCGGTGATGCTGATCGCCAGGCCGGCGCCCAGCAGACGCCGAGCGCCCTCCGCCATCAGTCGGGCGGTCGCCTGGCTCACCACGCCATCCTTACTAATGACGGCCTCCGGGATACCCAGCAACTCCATCTTCTTGTCCGCCGTGTAGCTGACAACACCGCCGAGGAAGCGCTTCGACGACTCGGGCAGGTCCGCCAGGGTCGCCGCCAGCAGACCCGCGGTCATCGATTCGGCGACGGCGACCGTCAAGTCCCGCTGCCGCAATTGGTCACCCAGGCGGGTCAGGGACGGGCCGAGCGATCCGCTGATGGCCATCTCGATACACCGACGATATCATCCTGTGTGAGCGTCGATATTCCATAACGCAGGACCTCGTCACCTGCGGTAATCTTTGCGGCTGTATGGCGGCGTCAAGCCCCCGGAGCGCGCTACGGCGGTAGAGCGTTTCCCCCGGCCGTCGGAGCCGGAGCAGGACTTTGATGAGGTCGTTCAGGTGGCCCTCGACGTGGCCGGCTCCCTGGAGCCGCGCCAGGTCATCACACGGATCCTGGAGCGCGGGGTCCATGCCTTGCAGGCGGATCGCGCCACCCTCTCGAGCCTGATTGACGACCAGGTCGTGATCGAAGCCTCGATCGGCCGAGCCGGCAACGTGACCTGGGTTGGACAGCGCTACTCGGTGGATTACTTCGCCGGCCAGCCTCTGGTCAAGAAGGCCATCGAGACCCTCGAACCGGTGTTTGGCGGCCAGCTGGCGATCGACACGGCGGCGCCCGAGTTCCGCACGGCCCTGGCGGACGTCAAGCATGTGGCGGTGCTGCCGCTCGTCCATGGGGGTAGGGCTGTCGGAATGCTCGTCCTGAGCCGGCACGAGGATCGCCCCTTTGGGCCGCACGACCGTGCCGCATTGACCTTGATCGGCGCGATTTCCGGGTTGGCGCTGCGCAATGCAAGACTTTATGACGAAGTGCTGGCGGCTCGGCAACGCGCTGACTTGACGACCACCCGGCTGCGGATCGCGGTCGAGGCGGCCGAGCAGGTGGCGAGTCAGACGGAGCTTGACAAAGTGCTCATTCAACTGCTTCAGGGCGCCTGTTCGTCAGTGGGCGCCGACGGTGCGTCGCTGGCGCGACTCGACGGCAGTGAGATGGTGATCGAGTCGACTCTTACCGGGGAGGGTATCGGCACCCGCTGGCCGCTGGCGCCGAAAGTGCTGGCCGGGGTTGGACGCGGCCGGCCGGTCGAGCTATCTGCCGCCGAGTACACCGGCACGCCTCAGGGTCTGGAAGCGATCGTTCAGCCCTACGGCCGCTTTCTGGTGGCGCCGCTGATCGTCGGAGGCGAGAGCATCGGCCTGCTCGCGATGGGACGGAACGCCGATCGCCCGTTTGATCCCGCGGCAATCCAATCCCTGCAGCAGTTTTCGACGCTGGGAGCGCTGCTGCTTCGAAATGCGCGGCTCATCGCCCGGACCCAGGAGGCGGAGCGCGCCAAGAGCGAGTTCATGAACTTCGCGGTGCACGAGCTGCGGGCGCCATTGACCGTGACCAGCGGCTACCTCGACATGGCGCTCGAGGGTGGGTTCGGCGAGCTCCCGAAGGCCTTGCGTGACGTGCTCGGGATTGCCAAACGTAAGTCGGAAGAAGCAAAGTTGCTCGCCGATGAGCTGCTGACCGTCGCCCGCCTCGAGGGCGGCGCATTGATCCCGAACAAAGAGCAGCTCTCGATGAGCGCGGCCGTGCAGGATGCGGTGACGCGCGCCCGTCCTCGCGCGGACCTGTTGAGTGCGAAGCTCGACGTCACGCTCGGTGCCGGGCTGGTGGCCATTGCGGATATCGCGCTGGTTGCCAAGATCCTCGACAACCTGCTCAACAATGCACTGACGTATGTCGACGGGCCACCGGCAATCGACGTTTCCGCGACGCGTGAGGGCGACCAGATAGCGGTGACGGTCGTGGACAACGGCATCGGCATCTCGGCCGAAGACCAACGACGCATCTTCGGCCGGTTCACCCGCGGCACCGACCGTCGAGTCCTCGAAAAGCCGGGAACCGGCCTGGGCCTTTATCTGAGCCGCGGCCTGGCCAGGCAGATGGGCGGATCCTTGGCGCTCGAGCGCAGCCAACCCGGCAAGGGTTCGGTCTTCGTGCTGCAGCTACCTTCGGCCTGATCTCTCCGTGTAACGTTCGCCCGAACGCCGCGTTGTAGGCACAGATGAGCAGGCGATCCCCCTGGACGCTGGTCGCCGCCGGCCTCACAGGCCTCGCCATCGCCGTCCTGACGGGACCGATGACGGCTGCGGCCGGGGCCGGACCTGGAGCCCTGATCAGCGCTCGCGAGAACCACACCGCGACGCTCCTGCAAGACGGAAGGGTGCTGGTCGCGGGCGGCGACAATGCGGGCGGCTGGCTCGCCTCCGCCGAGCTGTTCGATCCGGCCACCGGAACCTGGTCACCGGCGACCAGCATGGCAACGCCGCGCCGCTACCATACGGCGACGCTCCTCGAGGATGGACGAGTACTGGTGGCGGGTGGAAGCCGGGGACCCGGGGCGATCCTCAGGAGTGCCGAGCTGTACGATCCGCCAACCAATCGCTGGGCGCCCGCCGCATCGATGAAAACGCCACGCGCTTATGCTGCCGCCGTCGAGCTCACCGACGGACATGTGCTTATTACCGGCGGGCTGGGCTCAGGTACTGCCGGAGATACCGCCGCCAGCGCCGAGCTCTACGATCCCGCCACGAATAGCTGGTCGACCGCGGGCAACATGAATGGGCCGCGCACCAGTCACACGTTGACCCTGCTGCAGAGTGGGAAGGTCCTCGTGGTCGGCCTCAGTGCGCCGGAGCTCTACGACCCGTTCACCAACGCGTGGTCACCAGCCGGAACTGCCGTCCAGTTCCATTACGACCACACCGCCACCATGCTCAGCGATGGTCGGGTGCTGGTGGTCAGCGGAATTGTGGACGGGCAGTATAACCCTGGTTGCGAGATCTATGACCCGAAGTCCAACACCTGGTCGGCCGCCGCCGATCTGCCCGCCGCTCGGGCGTTCCACACCGCGGTCCGCCTGAATGACGGCCGTGTGCTGGTCTCCGCGGGAGAATCCCAGTCCGGGCCGTTCCTCGCCAGCCAGGAGACTTACCAGCCGGGCACCAATCGCTGGAGTGAGGCGGCAAGCCTCGCGGAGCCCCGTATCGATAACACAATGACGCGGCTTGCCGACGGTACGGTGTTGGTCGCCGGTGGTGCGAATGGGCCGGCCGCGTTGGCAACGGCTGAGTTCGCTCCTACGACCCCGCCGCAGAGCGCGGGCGGAACGGCCGAGGCGAGCGCGGCGTCTACGGCGAGCGCCAGTGCCCGCACCGATAGCTCGACTGCTCCAGCGGGCAACTCCAGCTCCTCGCTCGAGGTGAAACCGCTAGGCTCTCGTGCTGCCGGCGCGAATTCGAGCGCGGGGCCGTCCCGAGCCCTGCTGTACGCGACGCCGTTGCTCGCCCTCGCCTTGATCGCCGGCGGCACCGTCTTTATGCGGAGACGCCGCCGGGGTATTTAGCGCGAGCGACTCGAGCAGCCGCCTCGACGACCTGGTCACATCCTCGACCGCTGCATCGAAGGAGTCGGCGTTCTTCTTCGAGGGCGTTCGATAGCCGCTGATCTTTCGGACAAACTGCAGCGCGGCTTCGTGGATCTCCTGCTCATTGGGAGCGCTGTTCTGGCGACGCAAGACCTTGATGCTTCTGCACACGATGCTCAGTTTGACAAAAGCGACCGGGTCAAGTCGGGTCCCTATTGTTAATCGGTGGCTCAGCTCGACGCCGACCTGGCCGTCGTCGGCGCTGGGCCGGCGGGCGCGGCCGCCGCCCTGTTCGTGGCCCGCAGTGGCCGGCGGGTCATCCTGATCGACCAGGCGACCTTTCCTCGCGATAAAGCCTGCGGCGAAGGCCTGATGCCGAGCGGGCGAGCGCCGTTGCGAGCACTCGGATTGGAAGCACCGCTCGTCGCCGCCGGTGCCCCGCCGCTGCACGGGATCCAGTTCGGACTGATCGGTCAGCCTCAGGCCGCCGCGTCCTTTCCGGCGTATCGGGGAGAACAGGCTGGGCTGGGAGTCCGCCGGTTGGACTTCGACCAGCGGCTGATCGAGGCGGTGGCGCATGAACCTCGAATCAGTTTCCACGAGCGGCTGCGCGCGCTCGAGGTCCGTCGCTCAGCGGACGGGCCAACGGTGATCACGACAACCGGCGAGCTTCGCGCGCGGCACGTCGTGGTGGCGGACGGGCTGCGCTCGTCGCTTCGGCACCAGCTGGGGTGGACGATCGGCCCGCGGCCCCCGCATCGGTATGGGATCGTGGGCCACTGGCAGATCGACGGGCCACTCGACCCGTGGGTTCGCATCACCTTCGCCGACGGCCTCGAGCTCTACGAAGGCCCGGTCGGTGACAACCAGCGGATGGTTGGTCTGCTCTGCTACCAGTCGAGCATGCGCGCTTTTGCGGGTCAGCTGGAATCGCGGTACCGGCAGGTCGTTCGAGAGACCCGGCCCGCGCTCCGCAACGGGCAGCAGGTCGGGGACATCCATGCCGTTGGGCCGTTCTCGTATCGGGCGAGAACCGTCGCCGCCGATGGCATCTTTCTCGTTGGCGACGCGGCGGGCTTCAGCGATCCGATCACCGGCGAAGGCATCGCTACCGGCCTTCGACAGGCCCAGGCGGTTGCGGCGGCTCTTGGCACCAGGTTTCCCGAGCGCACCTATCGCCGCGCGCACCGGCGCCTGACCGGCGATCCGCGCCGGGTCGCCGCCCTGCTCCTACGGCTGAGCCGCACGCCAGCACTGGTGGAGCGCGGCATGCGCAATCATGACGTTGCGCCGCAGATGCTGACCAAGCTGCTTGGGGTCGGGTTCGGCTACTGGGGCTTTACCCGGATCACCCCACGCGAATGGCTACGGCTGTTCACCGGCTGGTAGGGCGCGGAATGAATCGCGGCTTGAAGCCCATGCGCTCGCGATACCCCGGGATGGCATCCAGGAGGGCCTCCTCCTCCGGAATGCGCCGGGCAAGCAACCAGGCATTCGCCAGGCTCAGCGCCACGGCGCTGTAGTAGGCTCCGCCGATCAACGGCAGGCCAAAGAACTCCAGGCCAAGCGCCAGGTAATTGGGATGCCGGATGAATCGGTAGGGGCCCCGGACGATTACCTGGAGGTCATCGGGAACGATCGCCCGGACGTTCCACTGTTCGCGCAGGGTCGCCAGCACACTGAGCCGTAGCGCGGCCGCCGAGACGGCCGTCAGCCAGCCGAACGCCGCAATCGGCCGGGGCGGCGGCCGGCGCCGGAGCCAGCGCTCGAGGACCGGCAGCGTGAATAGACCCAGGTGGAGCAAGGCGATCCGGCGAAACACCGAGACGCCCGCCTCCGAGGTACGGGCGTGCCGCTCCGCCATGCGCCGCTCGTTGCGCCCCGAATAACGCAGCTCGACCAATCGCTGCATGCCAAAGCCGATCACCACGAGCGCGTAGGCGCCCGCGCTCAAGCGGAGAGTCGCAGCAGCGCCAGCTCGATCGAGAGGCCGGGGCCGAAGGCGATCGCGAGCACCCGCCCGGACGCGGCACGTGCTTGCATGGCGCGGAACACGAAAAAGATCCCGGCACTGGAGGGATTGCCATACTCCTCGAAGACCTCCCGCGACGCGACGAGCGCCGGCGGTTCCAGTCTCAGTGCCCGTTCCACCGCGTCGAATATCCGTGGACCTCCGGGGTGGGCTGCGACAAGGTCGATCTCATCGAGTGCGGTTCCAGCGGCATCGAGGAACGAACTCACCGCGGACCCCAAATTCGACTCGACCACCTTGGGCAGCTCCCGACTCAAGACCACGCTCAGGCCGCCGTCGCGCAGCTCGAAGCCGAGCTGTCGGGCGCCCTCGGGAACCAGGCGGGTCGCGCAGCACTCGAGCGTCCAACCGAGGGATGCGCCGCCGCCTTCGATGACCATCGCTCCGGCGCCGTCCCCGAAGACGAGCGCAGCCACCAGGTTGTCGACGGAGTGGTCGGCCGGCTGGAAGGTGAGCGAGGGCAGCTCGACGGCGAAGAGCAGAACCGCGCGCTCGGGATAGGCCCTGAGATAGTCGAGCGCCCGCGCCAACCCGGCGAGACCAGCGCCACAACCGAGCTCGGTGATCGGTAGGCGCGCCACATCGGACGACAGTCCAAGGATCGGAATCAGCTCCGCATCGAGCGACGGCAGCACGACGCCGGTACAGGACACGCCAATCACCAGGCCGATCTTTTCCTTCGGCACGGCGCTGGCCTCCAGCGCGTCGCAGCAAGCCCGGCGGGCGAGCGTTCGCGCATGCCGCAGGTAGGCATCGGTCTGTTGGCTCTGGCCGCGAGCGGTCATCAGCGAGCTCAGCGGTTCGGCCAGCCGTCGCATCCGGGCGCCTTCCTCGGTTGACAGTTTGGGCATCCGGCGCCCACGGATCTGGCCCAAGGCTTCCCAAACCTCATTCGCGCTCGCCTCGATCGGCGGCGCAGCGGTGGCAAGCCCCGTAATGCGGCCGATCCCATCCATGCCTGGCTGAGCCTACGCCCTCAGGTTACGCAGGGTGGGGGGCTCGTTCAGGCGCTTTTGCGCTTGCGCCGGGCCGGTAGCCGCTTTTTTGCCGCCCTCGCCTGTTCGACGCTTGCCTGGAGGGCGGCCATCAGATCCTGGACGCCGCTTCCGGTCACAACCTCCGCGGGCGCCGGCCGGGCCTGCGCGGCACGACCCTCGAGCAGCGCCGTCAGCCGCTGCCGGTATGTATCCGGATATCGCTCCGGCTCGAATGGGCCGGCCAGCGTGTTGATCAGCAGGGCGGCCGTCTCGCGTTCCTTTTTGCGCAGGTCGCGCGGAGGCGCCGGCTCGAGCTCGGCGACAGGAAGGATCTCGTCGGCATGGAACATCGTCGAGAGCACCATGAGGCGCCCATGGGGCCGCAAGGCGGCGAGATAACGCTTGCGCCGAAGCACGAACCAGCTGATCGCGACGCGCCTGGTCTCGGCCATGGCCTCAACCAACAGGCCGAAGGCACGTTCGTGATCGCGCTCGGGCACGACGTAGTAGGACGCGTCGAAATAGATTGGATCGATGCCCGACTCGTCGACAAACTGCTCGACGTCGATGGTTCGGCTTCGCTCAGGGGCGAGCTCCTCGAGCTCTACGCGATCCACGCTAACGTACCGGTCCTTCCCCACCTCGAACCCTTTCAAGACGTCCGGCGCGGCGACCATCCGTACCGGCGGCTCGCTCCCCGGCTCGAGGTCTAATGCCGCCTGTCCCCGCTCCGGCGTTCCTCTTGCACTCGCCGTAGTCGGCTGCACAATCTCCCTCTCCCTCGGCGGGAGCGTCAGGGAGGGGATCTCCTCGACGACCTTCTGGTGATGGATCCGGCGCCCGGTGAGCCGGTCGATCTCGCGGAAGCGCACGTCCTTGCGCCGCGTGGCCGGGTAGAGCCGCACCGGCACGCTGACCAGGCCAAACCCAATCGTCCCCGTCCAGATCGCTCGCGCCATTTCCGATGATTATGGCGCGGGCAGCAAGCCCATGACGCCGACCAAGTCAGGCGGCGAGGTTCGGTTCCATCGGGTAGCCCGCCGCCCGCCACGCTGGCAGCCCGCCGTCCAGCGTCCAGGCTTGGTAGCCCTCTCGACGGAGGACTCGAGTCAGCCTCGTACTTGCTTCGTCGTCGGGACAGGTGCAGTAGGCGATGATGGTTTTGTCCCGGGACAGCTCAGGCAGCATGCCGACGACGTCGGCGGCCCTGCGGTTGCCTCCCAGCACCTCTCGGGGCGAGAGCGCCACGGCGCCGGGAATCCGTCCCTTGACAGCACCGCCGATCAGTGGCGACGTCAGGTCCAGCACGATCGCCTGCCCCGCGTCGATGGTCTGCCTTGCCTTTGCCGGCTCGATTCGATATGGGCGAACATCCATGTGGCCACCTCCGATGATTGCCAGGGTCATTGAACCGTTCATATAATGGGTAAACCATCGGCTCTACGGGTATATTCCGAGCATGGGAACCATGGTCAAGCCGGAGACCGGGAAGGCGCTCTGGAAGCTGCTTCGGGACGGCGCCTTTGCCAGCCTGCGTGAGGACTTCACCGCCCGCGTCGCCGAGTGTGAGCTGTCGCTCTCCCAGGGGAAGCTGATCCGTGAGCTGGCGCAGCCGCAGTCACAGCGTGAGCTGGCGCGCCGGCTGCACTACGATCCGTCAAATATCACGGCGCTGGCCGACTCCCTGGAGCAGCGTGGGCTCCTGCAACGCCGTTCAGATCGCGCGGATCGCCGTTTCCGTCTGCTGGCCTTGACTCCCGCCGGCGAGCGTCTCCGGCTGACCATGGAAAAAAGCCTCTCCGAGCCGCCGGAGTTCCTCAACCGCCTGAGCGGCACGGAGCAGAAAGAACTGCTCAGGCTGCTGAGCCGGATTTTCGATCCGACCCTGACTAGCCCGGCCTGAGCTTTAGCGCGCTGCGGGCACCCTGGCAGCGACCATGCGGTTGCGCAGTAAGCCGACCTTCTCCACCTCCGTCTCCATCACGTCCCCGGGCTTGAGGAATTCGGGAGGCGTGCGCGCAAAGCCGACGCCATCCGGCGTGCCGGTCGCGATCAGGTTGCCCGGAAGCAGGGTCATCCCGATCGAGAGCCAGACGATCAGCTGGCTCACCGGGTAGATCATGTCGCGTGTGTTGCCATCCTGTTTGGTTGTGCCATTCACTCGGAGCGTTACCCGGAGGTTCTGCGGATCAAGGACTTCGTCAGCCGTCACCAGCCAGGGGCCGACCGGCGAGGACCGGTCAAGGCTCTTGCCTTTGAAGAACTGGCCGCCCCAGCCGTTCTGGATGTCTCGGGCGCTCACGTCGTTGATCACCGTGTACCCGAACACATGACTCATCGCATCCGACGCGGCGATGTTGGCGCCCGGCTTGCCGATGACGACGCCGAGCTCCACCTCCCAATCGATCTTCTCGCTGACCCCGGCGTCGATCGAGATGTCGTCATAGGGTCCGGTGATCGAGGTCTGCGCCTTGGTGAAGACCGTCGGCGGCTTGACCGCCTCCCCCCAGGCTCGCGCCCCCTCTTCGGCATGTTTCTGATAGTTCCGGCCGATCGCCAGCACGTTGCCGCGAGGCGGATCCAGCGGCGGTAAGAGCGTGAGGTCCTCGAGACGCCGGACGACCTCGGCGCTGCTCGATGCTTTAGGTGAGCGCAGCAGCTCGCGTAGGCGATTCAAGCCGGGCTCGCCCTGCTCGATCAGGCCGAGCACATCCCGTGGGAGCCCGCTCTCGGTGGGCGCCAGCGCCGCCAGATCGATGACCGCATCGGCCCCCTCCGCCCGAAGCACGCCCAGGCGCGCCTCACCGTCATGCCGGAACATCAACAACCTCATCCCTTCTCCACCTCCGGATCTTCCGCTCCCCCGTTGGGGGAGGGCAGGGTGGGGGCCGGTGACGTCGTTCCGGCTCCCAAGAACAGTTCCTCGAAATCCTGGCGATCGAGGAGTTCGCCCGGGCGTCCTTCCAACCGGGTCGTGCCCGAAACCAGCACCGTGGTCCAGGAGGCGACTTGCAGCGCAGCCCGCGCCCGCTGTTCAACCAGTAGCACCGCTTTGTTCAGGCCGGCTAGGCGCTGCACGTGATCCCGAAGCAGCGAATCGGCCAGCTTTGGCGAGAGGTTGGCGGTCGGCTCATCGAGGATGAGCACCGCCGGGTCGAGCATGAGCACTCGGGCGATCGCCAGCATCTTTCGCTCGCCGCCGCTGAGCTTGTCCGCGCGCCGCTTCAGCATGGGTGCTAGCGCGGGAAATACGCGAGTCACCTCTTCGACGCGCTCGGGCAGCTTCGACTCGGGCAGGAGATAGCCGCCCATTTCGAGGTTCTCCTGCACGCTGAGCGGCTCGAAGATGTCGTTCACCTGCGGCACATAGCCGACCCCGCGCCGCGCCAGGTCCTCGGGAGCATGGTTGGTCACGTCCTCGCTGCCGACGAAGACCCGGCCACTGTTGACTCGCAAAATCCCGACGAGCGTCTTCAAGAGGGTGCTCTTGCCCGCGCCGTTCGGGCCGATGATGGCGACAATCTCACCGGGGCCAACCGCGATCGAAACGTCACGAACGACGGGAACGCCGCCGTAGCCAGATGTGACCCCTTCGGCACGAAGCGCGGGTGCCGGGCGTCCATTCGCGGTGGCACGGTTAACCAACAAGGTATGCCTCCACGATCTCCGGTTGTTTGCGCAGCATCGCCATCCCGCCCTGGCCGATCACCTTGCCCTGGGCCATCACGATCACGGGGTCGCAGAGACGGTCGACCATGTGGAGCTCGTGTTCGACCATCAGGATGGTGAGCCCCTCATCGCGGAGCGTTTCCAGGTAGCCGGCGATCTCCGACACGATCGACGGGTGCACACCGGACATCGGCTCGTCGAGCAGCAGGAGCCGCGGCCGCAGCATCAGCGCGCGCATGATCTCGACCAGTCGTTTCTGGCCACCGCTCAGCATGCCGGCGTAATCCGACTCCTTGGCCAGCAGGCCGAACCGTTTCAACAGGCCGCGTGCCTGGGCGACAAGCCGGTTCTCGTCAGCGACCCAGTAGCGCTTGCCAAGCAGCGCGCCCAACAGCGATTCCCCGCGGTTGTCCGGCGCTGCGACCAGCAGGTTCTCGAGCACGGTCAGTTGCGCGAACTCTGAGGGCAGCTGAAAGGTTCGGACGAGCCCGCGCCGTGCCCGCTGGTGGGCAGGCAGCCGGGTGATGTCCTCGCCCCGGAAGACGATGGTGCCGGATGACGCCGGTAGCGTACCGGCGAGCACCGCCATGAAGGTCGACTTGCCGGCGCCGTTCGGTCCGATCAACCCGGTGATGCGCCCGGGCTCGATCTCGATGGAGACGCCGTCCACCGCGTGCATCCCCTCGAAATGACGGTGGACGTCACGCGCCGTGAGCATCGGCTCGCTAAGAGGCACGGGTCCCCTCGATCCAGCGCGTGTCTTCCTCGATCGGCCCACCGGCAAAGACGTGCCGCGGCTCGGGCAACACGCCCTTGGGCCGGAACCAGAGGAAGCCGAGGATGAACAGCCCGATGCACACCCATTCCAGTGCGGGGATCAGGTTCGGCGGGCCGACGTTCATGCGCCCTAAGAGCCGGGTCACCTCCTCGAACCCTACCGGCACCAGGAGGGCGCCGAGGATGGCACCGAGGTTGTTGCCTCGGCCACCAACGATGACCGCGGCAAACAGGATGATGGTTTCGGGATACAGCCAGGTCGACGGCGCCCAGACCGTCAGGAACCCGACCAGGATTGCTCCCGAGAGGCCGGCGATCGCACCGCCGACGGTGAAGATCGTCATCTTCAGGGCGGTTGGATTCTTCCCCAGTGCCGTAGCCGCGATCTCGTTGTCCCGCATGGCACGAAGCGTGCGGCCGTATGGCGAGTTGACGATCCGCGCGGCGACGAACCAGACGAGGGCGACGCAGATCGCGGTCAGTGCGATGTAGAGGTACTGATAGCTGTTGGCATTCGTGTTGAACTGGTCCTGCAGCGGCTGGGGGACCAGCGCGACGCCGGCCGCGCCGTTCAGCAAAGGTCGGGCGTTGTTGATCACCGTGTTGGCGATGATGGACGTCACCAGCAGGGCGATCGCCTGGTAGTCCGCGCGCAGCCTGCGCAGGACCACAACGCCAACCGGGAGGGCGAGCAGCGCACCCGCGACGGCGCCGCCGATCCATGGGATGGGAAACGGAAGCTGGTAGCCGCCGACGTAAATCTGGAAGCTGTAGTCAGGCGCCGTGTCCGGTGGCATCGAGAGAATGGCCGCGGCGTACGCTCCCGCGGCCTGGAAGATGATGAAGCTGAAATTGACGACGCCCGAGACGCCGAACTGCAGGTTCAGCGCCAGGCAGGCGATGATGTCGACACCGGCGAAAATCAGCAGATTTGCCGCGTAATAGGTGTTCATCCGGCAGCCGCCAGCGCCCCACGTTTCGCGAGCAGGCCCTGTGGGCGCAGGACCATGACCAGCACCAGGATGCCGAAGGCCACCACCTGCTTGTAGTCAGGGGCCCAGACAGCGGCGCTGAGCTCGGTGACCAGGCCGATCACGACCGCGCCGATCATCGCCCCGTACGGCTGACCGGCGCCTCCGAGGACGGCCGCCGCCAGCGCCGTGATCAGAAAACCGGCGCCACTGGCGATCATGAAGGAGTCGGAGTCAAGCGCGGCGACGACGCCGGCCAGACCACAGAGTCCTCCGGTGATCAGCCACACGACGTCGATCACACGCTGGGTTGGGATGCCGCAGTTGCGGGCCAGCGTGGGGTTCGCGGCGGTGGCGCGCATCGCCTTGCCCAGCCGGGTGTAGCGCAGCAGCCCGTGGACGGCCAGCATCACCCCCATGGCGAGAACGATGATGGCGATCTGATTGACGGTCAATGCGAGGGCGCCGACATGCAGCAGATGGCTGAACCGCTCGCGGTAGGACACGCTGAAGTATCCAACGATTGGCAGCATCGCGTTGGAGATCATCAACGATATGGCGAGTGACACGATGACCATCCCCAGCAGGGCGGTACCCTTTCGTTGAAACGGCGCGTAGACGAACCGGTTGATCAGGAAGGAGAACACCGCCCCGAAGGCTGCGCCGCCCAGCATGGCGATCCAGATGCTGATGCCCGCCTTGTTGAGGTAATAGGCGAGATATGCCGACGCGATCATCACCTCACCGTAGGCGAGATTGATCATGTTGGTGATGCCGAACTGCATCGTGAATCCAACCGCGGCGAGCGCGATCACCGACATGCTGACGAGGCCGAAGCCGAACGCCGCGATCAGTAAGCTCACGGCGTCCGACCCCGTCGCCTACAAACGACTCCGGCTCTAGAGACCGCCCGCGTCACTCAGTTTCTTGGTCTGCTCCGGCGTCAACGACGCGACCTGGACCTCACCGCCCTGCGCATCGTATTTGACCAGGATGTAACCCGATACCGAGTTGTTGTACTGATCGAAGTTGTTCTGACCCGCGGCGCCGACATAGCGGATCGACTTGCCGGCGTGCAGCGCGTCGAGTCCTTCCTTGTACGTGTGAACGTCGGTTGCGCCGGAGCTGCCGTTGGCGATCTCCTTGATCTTCGGGTTGTACACGGTCGGATCCTTGCTGTTGGTCGCGACCATGGCGAGCGCGGTCATGATGATGCCGTCGTACAGGTGCAGCGTCGATCCGCGCTGGCCGTACTTCGGCGCATCGGCAAAGGTCGACGCGGCGGCCTGCAGGTTGGCTTTGAACTGATCGTACGCGGTACCTGAGAACGTGTAGCCGAGATCGACGCCCCGGTAAGACTGCACGACGTCGTTCACGCCGATCGTCGACGTCACATCATGGAACCAGGCGGGGTCGATCGTCGCCGAGGTTCCGATGAAGGGAATGGTCTGCCCGCCATTCTGTACCTTCACCTCCCCCAGGTAGGTGCCGGCTGAACCGAGCGCCTCGGTGAGGATTACATCCGGTTTGAAGGCCAGCATGCTCTGTACCTCGGTCCGGAAGGATGACGCGCCCAGATGGATCGGAAAGTTCTTGACCGTCTTGCCGAAGTGCTGCAGCGCCTTGGTGGCGGGCTGGACGAAGGCCTGCGAGCCGATGTCGTCGCCGAAGACGAGCGCCACGTTGTTCCAGGTGGGGTGGCTGGGACCGTAGATGATCCAGCCGACCATGGCATATGCATCGAAGATGTCAGCGGGCACCAGGCGATGGAAGTACGGCAGCTTGGTTTTGTTGAACTCGGACTGCCCGGTCATGCAGAACATCGGGATGTGCGCCTTGTTGACGATCGGTGCCACGGCCGAGGCCTCGTCCGACGTGCAGCCGACGACGGCCATCAAGTTGGAGTTGCTGGCAACCATCTGATTCGCCGCGGGCGCCGCATCTGCCGGCTCGCCCCGCGTATCGAATTTCTGACACGTCACGTGGCGGCCGCCGACGCCCCCATTGTTGTTGATCGCGGGCGCCGCCGCCAGGCAGGCCGCGTAGTACGCGGGGCCGAGGTTTGCGTCCGGGCCGCTAAACGGTGCCAGCACCCCGACGAGAAGATCGCCCGAACCAAGCCCACCCCCGGTCGAGCTATTGGCGGTGCCGCACGCCGTCAGCACCAGAACCAGGGCCGCTGCAGGCAATCCCAGGAATCGACGCAAGCGCCCGTCTACCATGACCTTTTCCCCTCCGTGCCCGAGATTGTACGCTGGATTGTCGACAATATTTTGCATACTACAGCGAGGGGACAAGTGAAGGTATCCAGGGTGAGCTCAACCGGCCGAGCACGCGCGGCCGAGCGGGCCGAGGCGACTCCAGAACGGGCCGGCGATGCCTACCGGCAGCTGCGCAACGAGATCGTGAGCGGCCGCTTCCATCCCAACGAGCGGCTCGTCGAGGCGGAGCTTGCGACGCTCCTGAAGGCTGGACGGAGCGCGATCCGCGCCGCCCTTGTGCGGCTCGACCAGGAGGGCCTGGTCACGCTCGAGCCAAACCGCGGCGCCCGAGTGCGGCTCATCTCCGACCGCGAGGCGCTCGAGATCGAAGAGGTCCGCGTCACGCTCGAGCAGCTGATCGTGCGGCATGCGGCGCAACGAATCAGCGCTGCCGACCTTCGTGAGCTGCGCCGGTCGATCGACGAGATGCGGCAGCGGCTGGAGGAGGGCAACCCGATGGGCTACTCCGAGCTCAACGCCGAATTCCACCAGCGGATCTGGCGGGTCGCGGATCATCAGACTGCCGCCCGCCTGCTGGCCAACCTGAAATCGCAGAGCATTCGCTTCCAGTACCGGACGATTCTCCGGCCCGGCCGTACCGAGCGGTCACTTCGGGAGCATGAGCTGATCGTGGAAGCGCTCGCCTCGCGGGATCCCGACGCGAGCGAGGCGGCGATGCGACAGCACCTCAGCGAGGTCGTCGGCACGCTTCGCTGGGCGATCGAGGCCAACCGGCATCAGCCGATCTGGCTGCCGGGCGCAGGGACCGCCAGAACCTCCGAGCCTCGATAGCGCCAGCGCCCAAGGGTACCGCCGATCAACACCGGCACGGTGACCGCGGCGGCGATCAGGAAGAGCCGGGAGTATTGATGGGCGGTCGCCAATCCGGCGACGACCGAGGTCGCCAGCGCCGCGCCAACGAAGATCGCGGTCGCAAACAGCGCGGTCGCGGTGGCTCGAGCCTCGGGAACCACATCGGTGGCCCAGGTCTGAAAGGTCGATTGCATGAACGCGTAGGCGCCGCCCGTCAGCACGCTCGCCGCCAGGATCGCCGGAAGCGTCTGGATCCCGGCCGCAACGAGGTAGCCGCCCAGCAGCATCGTCGCGCCCCCCGCGAGGATGATCGGCACGGTGACGTGTCGGGCCACGCGGCCAAAGACTCGGGTGCAGATCAGCACCGACAGCCCGTAGCTCGCGACGACCGTTCCGGCGATCGCCGCCGTCTCTCCGCGCGCCTCCAGCGCCGGCGCGAAGTAGGTCACGAAGCCGAACATCACCGCGCCCACCAGCAGTCCGAGGGCCATGATGAACAAGGCCCATCGATTACGGAGCACCGCCACCATCTGCCGCGCGGGACTCCGCCTTGATCTCGCTGTCAGCGACTCCGGCACTCTTGCGAGTGCGACAGCCAGGATCGCGGCCAGCGCCGCCGGAATCAGGAAGAAGATTCGCCAGTTGAGGAAATGCGCGGTGATCCCCGCGCCGAGCGTCCCCGCCGCCGTTCCGAGGGCGACGAAGGTCAGGACCCGCGTGACCGCCTGCTGCCGGACGCCGAAGGCAAAGCGGTCGCCGATGTACACCAGCGTCGTCGGCATCACGCCGCAGGCGATGCCGCCCGTGACAAAACGCGCCACGAGGAGGAAGCCGAGGTTCGGTGACAGCGCGGAGAGGATGTCGGCAATGGCCGTCCCGGCGAGCGCTGCACGGATGATGCGCACGCGCCCAAAGCGGTCGGCCAGCATGCCGTAGACAGGCGGCATCAGCCCGTAGGCGAGGTAATAGAGGCTGGCGGCGCCGGAGGCGGCGGCGAGCGAGACATGCAAATTGATCGCCACCGGAATCAACAGCGGCGCGATCGCAAATCGATCGGCCATCGTGGCGAACGGTCCGAGATAGAGTAGCGGCGACAGCCGGGCTAATTCTCCCTCCCGCTTAGGCGGAGGATCGGGGTGGGGGCCCACGATGCTCAGCTGGGCGAGTCGCGCACACCGACCTCGTCGAGGTGCTCGAGCATATCGGCGGGGTCCTCGTAGACACGATAGGCGCCCGCCTGCTGCAGCTCTTCGCGGCCATAACCGCCGGAGAGCAAGCCGACACCAAGCGAGCGGGCGCGCTGCGCCGCCAGCAGGTCCCAGACGCTGTCGCCGACCACGATGCACTGCGCGATGTCCGCGCCGAGCCGCTCGGCCGCGGCCAGGAACAGATCCGGGTCCGGCTTGGCGTGTTTGACATCTTCCCGCGTGATGATGACCTTCGGTTGGACGCCCAGCAGGGCGATCGTCGGCGAGGCCGTTCGCGGACTTCCGCTGGTGGCGATGGCCCAGGGCACATTGAGCCGCGTCAGCGTGCTCAGCAGGTCATGCGCGCCCGGCAGCGGCTTGACTTCGCCGCTTCGCCGGACGAACGCTTCGGCATGGTCGTCGCGCAGCCGCCGGGCTTTCTCTGCGGTCAGCCGCTCGCCGGTCTCGCGGATCAGCGCGTTGAGGAAAAGGCCGCCGCTCATGCCGATCCGCCGGTGAATCCGCCAGACGGAGAGTTGCATGCCGGCCTTCCCAAGCACCTCGTGCCAGGCGAGCACATGTTGATAGACGCTGTCCACCAGCGTGCCGTCGAGGTCGAAGAGGAACGCGGGCCGGACCTCCTGCACCTCCCTAGTGTTTCAGAGATGGCGTGGGCGCTGGATATGGTAATATGCAAAATAGTTTATGGGCATTACAGGCGCACTGGCGGTGGAGGACCTGCTCACGGTCGCCAACAGCTACCACGGGCCCGAGGCGCGGGAACCCGGAACCGACGACGGCTCGACTTCGCTCGCAGCCCACGATCACCTTGATAGCGCCCCGGCTGCGATCGACTTCTTTCAGCGGCACGGCATCCGGCTGTCCGAGCGGCCGCAACCGCGGCATCTGGCGGTCCTGAAAGAGATTCGTCTGGCGGCGCGAATGCTTGCCACCAACCGTCGAGGGTATGAGCGGCGCACCGGCCGGCTCCTGACCGACGCCCGCTTCCGGCTGGACGCGAACGGTCGCCTCCTCGCGGTTCGACCCGGTTGGGATGGGTTCGTCGACGGTCTGCTGATCGGGCTGGTCGAGATCAGCGAAGACGCGGAACGGCTCAAGCTCTGCGACAACGACCAATGCCGCTGGCTCTTCCTCGACCGCTCCAAGAACCGGAGCCGCCAGTGGTGCGAGTCGGCCAGCTGTGGGAACCGGCAGCGCGTCCGGCGTTTTCGCCGGCGGGCGGCATGATGGATCGGCGGGGGCTTTTCATCCGGCTCCTCGCCCTGGTCGGCATCACCGCGATCTGGGGTGGCACGTTCGTGATGGTCAAGGATGCCGTCGCCGTCTACCCGGTCGCGGCGTTCTTCGCCTATCGGTTTGCGCTCGCGACCCTCGTGTTCCTGCCGTTCGTTCGACGAACCGATTGGCCGGGGATTCGCGCCGGCCTCCCGATCGGGCTGGTGATGGGCCTGGCGTTCATCGTCCAGACCATCGGGCTTCGGCTAACGCTCGCCAGCGATACCGGCCTCATCACCGGGCTCAGCGTCGTTTTCGTTCCGCTCATCGAGTGGATCGTGCTGCGCATTCGCGTTCCGAAGGTCACGCTGCTCGGGTTGCTGATCGCCGTTCTCGGCTTATGGCTGCTGGTCGGGGGCCTGCCGCGCCAGCTGGCGATCGGCGATCTGCTCGTCGGCGTCAGCGCGATCGGCTTCGCGATTCAGATCATCCTGCTCTCGGCTCGGGCGCCGCAGCAGGGAACCCGATCGCTCACGATGGGCTTGATGCTCGGCGCGACCGCCGTCTTTGCGGTCGCCGCGATGACTCCAGTCGGCGGCGGATTGGCGATCCCACCGCAGTCCGTGTGGCCGGCGATCCTTTTCACGGCCGTCTTTGCCACCGCCCTCGGCTTCCTCATCCAGGCCTGGGCGCAGGAGAGGCTGCCGGCAACACCGGCCGCGGTGGTGCTGTTAACCGAACCGGCGTGGGCCGTGCTCTTCGGCGTGGCGCTGCAGGGAAATCCCTTTCCACCGGTTCGCATGCTTGGCGCCGCGCTCCTCTTCCTGACACCGATCGCCGTCACCCTCGCGGGCCTCCGGCCGCGCCACGCATCCTCTATATATGCGCCCGTCGGGACGAAGGAATCGGCCGTTGCTTAGTGCTGTACCGCGACTTCCTCGCCGTCCTGCGCCCAGCGCGTGTGAAACGAGCCATCGCGATCGATGCGCCGGTAGGTGTGAGCGCCGAAATAGTCCCGCAATCCCTGGACCAGGTTCGCGGGGAGGCGTTCCCGCCGGTAGGCGTCGTAATACGCCAGTGAGGAGCTGAACGCGGGCGCCGGGATGCCGCGCTCGACCGCCATGCCGATAACCCGCCGCCAGGCATCCTGCGCCTCCGCCATCGCATCGCGGAAATAAGGAACCAGCAGCAGGTTCTTGACCTTCGAATCGGCAGCGTAGGCATCGGTGATCCGGTTGAGGAAGCGGGCGCGGATGATGCACCCGCCACGCCAGATCCGGGCGATCGAGCCGAGCTGCAGGTCCCAGCCGTTTTCGTCGGACGCCGCCTGCATCTGTTCGAAGCCCTGCGCGTAGGCGACGACCTTGGAGGCATAGAGCGCGCTGCGCACGTCGTCGATCAACGATGACGACGCCGCTGCAGGAATCCCGCTATTTGGGCCGGGGAGCGTTTTTGCGGCAAGCTGGCGGTCGGCTTTGAGCGCCGACAGGAACCTGGCGAAGACCGCCTCGGTGATCGCCGTCAATGGGATGCCCAGGTCGAGCGCCGACTGCGAGGCCCACTTGCCGGTCCCTTTCTGTTGCGCCTCGTCGAGAATCACGTCGACCAGCTGCTGGCCGGTCGCCTTGTCGCGCTTGCCCAGCACCTCGGCAGTGATCTGGATCAGGTAAGAATCAAGGTCACCCTGGTTCCAGCGGGCGAAGACCTCCGACAGCTCCGAGGCGTTCAGGTGCAGCGCATGGGTCAAGAGGTCGTACGCCTCGGCGATCAGCTGGATGTCGGCGTACTCGATCCCGTTGTGCACCATCTTCACGTAGTGACCGGCCCCGCCGGGGCCGATGTACGTGCAACAGGGGTCACCGTCGACCTGGGCGCTGATCTTCGTGAGCATCGGCGCAACCCGCTCATAGGCCTCCCGTTGGCCGCCGGGCATGATGCTCGGCCCGTTCAGCGCCCCCTCTTCCCCACCCGAGACACCGGTGCCGATAAAACGAAGACCTCGCGCCTCCATCGCTTTGCCCCGGCGGACGGTATCGAGGAAGTAGGAGTTGCCGCCGTCGATCAGGATGTCGCCCGGCTTCATCGATGGAGCCAGGTGATCGATCGTCTCGTCGACCGCCGGGCCGGCCGTGACCATCATCAACGCGACGCGCGGCGCTTCGAGCTGCTGGACGAGCTCGTCGGGCGAACGCGCCGCCGTGAAGGCGCCCTCGCCCGCGAACTGCTTCATGAAGGCGTCCACCCGAGACGTCGTGCGGTTATAGACCGACACCGCGAAGCCCTTATGCGCCAGGTTGCGAGCCAGGTTCTGGCCCATCGTCCCCAGCCCGACGACGCCGATGACGCTCATCGGCGCGCGCTAGCTCGTCGCAGGCTGATGCCGAGCATCACGACGACGACGATTGGAATGAGCCACCAGGCCACGACGTGGTTCGAGTTGAGGATGGCGCTGATGACCAGGCCCACGAAAACCGCCGCCGCCATCGTCCAGTCATCGCCAATGATGAAGTGATACCAGAAGCGGAAGAAGCCGACGATCCACGAGCCGGCTCGCACCATCAGGCGGCCGCCCGCATCCCGAACGCCCTGCGGCGCTCGAGCGTGATGTAGGTGGTCGCCGTCGCGACATAAATGACCAATAGGCCCAGGATCGCGCCATCGCTCGCCGGCCAGTTCACTCCCAGACCCTCCAGCGACCAGAAGCTTCCGAAAGTGGTCAGCAGGATCCCGACGATCAGTTGCAGGAAGCTCCGCGGAATTCGGCGCACCGTTTGATGCAGCGCGAGCCCGGTCCCGCCGACGACGACGATGGCTCCCACGCCGCCAAGGATGCCGGCGCCGAGCTGCCCGGCGCTGGCGCCAAAGGCGACCACGATGAACGCCACTTCCAGTCCTTCGAGGACGACCCCCTTGAAGGCCAGCACGAATGCCGTCCAGTCGATGCCCGGCCCGGTCCACTCCGCCGCTTCCTCGGGCTGCTCGCCGGCCATGCCGGCTAACCCGCGCGCGGCGACGCGCATGATGCCCTTACGGAACCACTGCAGGCCGAAGACGAGCAGGAGGGCGCCGACCACCAGGCGCAGCGGGCCAATGGGAATCCCCTGCAGCGCTGCCCCAAGGATGAGGATGACAAGCGCGAGCACCCCAAAGCCGCTGACCGTGCCGATGATGGTCGATCGCCAACCGCGCGTTGCGCCCACGCCGACGACGATCGTCACCATCTCGATCGCCTCCACCGCTGACGCCAGGAAGGTCGTGATCAGGACGGGAACCACGCCGGTCGAGACCATGAGCTGACTTTAGCGCTTGCCTCGAGTGATCACTTCATACTGCAGCCATGCGGGTGCTCGAACGCTCTATCGGCAGGGATTACGTCTGGCCGGTGCTTGCCGCGGGACTGGGAATCGTTCTCCTGTCATCCTTCGTCGCCTTCCAGATCCTCCGGCCGCTGCCGACGATTCCACCAACCGTTCTGCAGCCGAGCAGCTCCGTTCTGGGTCCCACGCCGTCCGCACTCCCCTGGCCGCATACGGGCAGCGCCGCCGTCGCCCTCGATGGTCTCGGGACGATCGATTCCTTCGGACCGCAAACGGCCAGGCCGCTCGCCAGCACCGCGAAGATCATGACGGCACTGCTGGTGCTCGAGGATCATGACCTTGGCCTTGACCAGCCGGGACCGCTCATTCCGGTCACCGCGGATGACGTCGCGACTTTTCACCGGGAGCAAGCCGATGGCCAGTCGGTCTTTCCTGTGGCCGCCGGCGAACAGCTCACCGAGTATCAGGCGCTGCAGGCGCTCCTGGTTCCATCCGGGAACAACGTCGCCGAACTGCTGGCGACTTGGGACGCAGGGTCCACCACCGCTTTCCTCGATCGCATGAACCTGCGCGCCAGCCAGCTCGGACTCCATCAGACACACTTCGCCGACGTCACCGGCGTATTGCCTGAAACCGTGGGCTCTCCCCATGACTTGATCGGACTGGCTGAGGTCGCGATGCGAAAGCCGGTATTCGCCCAGATCGTTGCCCAGACCGACGCGAACCTGCCGGTTGCGGGTCATGTCTACAACGTCAATGCGGACCTGGGGCAGGACGGGATCGTCGGCGTGAAAACCGGGGCCACATTCGCGGCGGGCGCATGCCTCGTCTTTGCCGCCGACGTTAGTGCGGATCAGCAACCGGCCAGGATCTTCGGGGTGGTGATGGGCGTGCCAACGCTCGACGACGCGTTTACCGAGGCGAGGAGCCTGATCGAGGCGGTCAGTCCAGCGCTGCATTATCGGAACGTGCTCTCGACCCTGCAGTCACTCGCCGAATATCAAGCGCCCTGGGGTGATAACGCCTTCGTCTTCCCGCAAAGGGACATCAATCTCGTGGTCTATGACGGGATGTCGCTTCACCTTCGAGTCAACGTGCGCCCGCTCAGGGCGCCGGTGCTCTCCGGCACCGACGTCGGCACGCTGACGGTTCAGGTGGGTGATAACACCCTGCGTACGCCGCTCTACACGACGTACTCGATCGACGAACCAGGTCTGTTCTGGCGGATCACTCGCACGAGGCTGTTCTCATGACGTCACGCCGCCCCGACGCTCTGGCAGCCTTGAAGGCGAGCGACGCAAAACTGGCTCGGCTCATCGACAGGATTGAACCGGTCGACCCGGCTGAATGGCGCAGAGCGCGACCCGTTGGCGATCCCTTCAGCGTGCTCGTCTACTCCATCATCGGCCAGCAAATCTCAGGCTTCGCCGCTCGGGCGATTGCTGGACGACTGCAGGACCGCTTCGGGGGCAGAATGCCGTCACCGCCTGCGTTGTTGTCCCTGGACCCGGCCGACCTCAAGCGGATCGGGTTCTCGGGAAGGAAGATCGAGTACATCCGATCGCTTGCCGAGCACATCATCTCGGGCGAGCTGCAGGTCGACCACTTGCACGAGCTTTCTGATGACGAGGTTCGCGAACAGATCACGGCGACGCGCGGACTTGGGCGCTGGACGGCGGACATGTTTCTGCTCATCAACCTTGATCGGCAGGACATTCTCCCGATTGGCGACCTCGGCATCAGATCTGCGGTTCAGCGGCTGTACCGGCTCGACCACGTGCCCACGCCTCGCGAGGTCGACGCGATCGGAGAGAAGTGGAGGCCGAATCGTACCCTGGCCAGCCTCTACCTCTGGGCATCCGGCCGGCAGCAGGCGGCCACGCCAGGCGCAGCCCGCAGTCGCACGAGGCGATCGGCGTGAGTGTCGATCGGTTCGAACCCACCTACCAGGGAACGCCCCCATGGGACATCGGGCGCCCACAACCCGTGATCGTGCGGCTTGCCGAGAGTGGCCAGATTAGCGGGTCGGTCCTGGATGTCGGATGTGGGACCGGTGAAAAC
>Ga0066671_10000074_pt1 | contig 25953 bp, 16 predicted proteins | sample GraSoiAngelo_120_FD_62294 | JGI IMG/M metagenome (GOLD analysis project Ga0066671, IMG submission 62294) | Grasslands soil microbial communities from the Angelo Coastal Reserve, California, USA - 14_0919_09_20cm | ecosystem: Environmental > Terrestrial > Soil > Grasslands | place: USA...
CCGGGCCAATTCCAGATACACGGCGTCATACACCGTTAGCTGGTAGGTTCGCGCTAGCGCCACCAGTTCTCTCATGGACGCCGAAGTTTGGTCTACCTCTGCCCGCGAAGTGAGAAATGTTTCGAAATCAAGGAGCCCCCGCTCGGTATCGACTGCTGTGAGGGCCTTTCGCCGCTCGATCATCAGCAAGCCGTTGGCGACTTCTGATTGCTACAGGAGCGGTACGATGGCCCTCCAACCGTTCTGTACATGCCTCTGAACCGCAATTGCATACCGGTCAGCCGGGCTGCCAGCCACCCAAGCGACGGCGACGGTTGCATCCAACACGAAGTGATTCACATCCGGCCTTCTTCAATCAGGTCCTTCATAGTCACCCCGCTCGGGCGGACGGGCGGATCGGCCCTTTGACTGAGAGAGGCTTTCCAAAAAAAGCCAGGAGTGGCCGGGCGATTGAGATCAGAATCAGAATTGATAGGCGAGAGCGATGTTCACAACGTTGCCCCGTCCCGATGGCCCCTTCGATTCCGCGAGAGTGACCGGGGCGAATGCCACGGTGCGAAATTGCCAGTTGCTCCACTCTAGGGCGAGAGTCACGTCGCCGGTCAGTTTGCGGAAGTAGCTGATCCAGGCAAACGTGTTTTTTGCGCGGGTTGTGCCGGGCAAGAGTTGATGGTTGCGCGGATCGTCCGTGCCGGCGCCGAGGTAGAAGATATTCTTGTTGTCGTCCGTGAAGCGGTAGGTGAGTTCGCCCCAACCGCCACCCGCGCCAATCGGATGAATCGTGGTGAGAGGAGTTGCGGGAGGAGGGGGAAGAGCAGCGACGCCTTGGAGAATTCCGCCCTGGAAAGGCGCGAGATTGCTGCCCACAAAGCCCTCTCCTCTAAGAACCACTCGTTCTTGCAACGGAATGTGGAAGTCCAAAGCGAAGGCCCAAGAAGGGATGTTGCGCTTGGCACCGACGGCCTCCTCACCGTAATGAACACCGGCGCCAACCGTGGCCGTTGAGCCTCTAAACGGATGCGCGGCCGCGATCCGCGCTTGATAGAACGGCTGGGAGGCACGTTCGCCGAATCCGGAGAAAGAAGTATCCACGGCGGTGCCCGGTATTGGAATATCGCCCAATCTTGGATCGCCAAATACCGGGCGCAAAATGCCGATCTGAAATAGCGTGGAAGTGTCGCTGAAGCTGTGGGTGACGTCCAGGCGCAACTGCGGCAGGCGAGCCCACAAGTCGCCTGCCGTCGCCCCCAGCGGCACGCCTACGTGTGAAAGAGAAATCGGATCGAGCGGCGAAATGATCATGTCATCCTGGCCTGCCACGACCTTGTAGTTTCCTTTCCCGAGCTGCAGATATCCCTTTCGTAGCCGCGGCTGGTTGAACACGCGGCCTTGGGGTTGCAAGACGTCTGAGGGGCGCGAGCCAAAGAAATCCATTTCGATAACCGCGGAAGGATTCCACCCACCATCCGATGTTTTTGCGGGCGCGAGGTTGAACCCGAAACTGCTCTGGCGCGCCGTAAAAACCGTGTCGTGAATGTGGCCGGCGGGAACCGTGCTACCGTCCGGAAACGCGATGGGCACGCTTCCTGGCACAGGCCAGAGCGGCACTTCCTGGCCGACTTCGTCAGAATCCGAAAAGGACATGTTGAACAGAACCGTGCCGTAAAAGCGCAGCTTAATCGCTCCGACCACGGTTTCGAGCTGGCTCTTGGATTTTTCTTCGGGGTATTCCTGCGGGGACGGACTTACCGCCGTCGTCGAGCTCGCCTTAGCAAGTGGAGTAGAGCGATCAGCGCTTGGATCTAGGGAACTGCTGAAAGGTTGGCCGACATTCTGAGCGTTCAACGCCAACGGAATGGCAACCGTTGCGAGAACGATAGCGCTTGAGCGCGCGAGGAGACGGGCAGGGGCGACTTGCGGAAACGAGAAGCCACGCATCGGGTAACCCCCTGAAGCAGGAGATTGGGCGGGAGCGGGGCGGGAACTGCAATCCCCCTTCCAGGATCACCGCTCTGTCATCACGAAACAAACGCTGGTTTTTCAGCGTCTTCCAGGGTGATCTCGCCCGTGAGGCCTCACAAACCTCGGCCAGAACTCCAAGTTTTCATAGAAGACTATGAAAATCGGGTCGATTCGGCACAGCCGGCTTTGCGGGATCTTCCGCTGCTACGCCCTCTCCCCCCTGCCCGCTCGGCCGGTACCGCGAACGACACGCGTTTTGGACGCAGGCCAATTTTCCCACGCAATTTAGTAAAATTTCCTCAAGCTCAAGGGATACAACCCGTTCCGAGAATTATTTTGCAGCTTGCTTCGGCGAAGGCGTCCACCCGGCCACCCTCGTCCCGTTCCATTGGGCTATATTCAGGAGGTGTAAAAATGTTGCCATCCCAGCTTTCTCGCAACCTTCTTCTTGCTGCGGTCGCTTTGGGCCTCATCGGCCTCGCAGGGTGTTCGAACCAGCCCGAGACGGCGGCCACGAACCGGACGCCCAAGCAGCCGACAAAGGCTCCTTTCAAAAAGGCTGCGGCCCCTGCGGCGAAGCACAAGGCCGAGACGCCCAAGGTCACGCCGGTCTCTGCCAAAGCCACACCGCCCGCCGGGCACATCATCACCGTGCCGAAGGGCACCCCGATCACCGCGATCATGGACCAGACACTTCACAGCGACAAGAATCATCGAGGCGATACGTTTGCCGCCAGTTTAGCCGCACCGGTGAAAGTGGAGGGCCAGACCGTGCTGCCCAAGGGCGCGCACATTACCGGCAAGGTGGTAACGGTGAAGAAGCATGAGCTGAAGGTCGAGCTGGCTTCGGTAGTGATCCACGGGAAGTCCTATGACTTGGAGACCAACTCGCTTCGCCCGTCTGACAAAGTGAAAACCGCGTCGGCCAAGTCGCGCGACAAGAACAAAGCCAAGCAAAAGACAGACAATTCCACTCTTGCAGCCAAAACGGAGCTGACCTTCAAGCTGTCCAAGCCGGTCACCGTCCCCGCGAAAAGCTAGCCACGTGTGCATGTAGCCTGCTTTCTTGGATCATCGCGGGAGCGGCCTCCCCGTCCATCAGGTTGGGGGGGCCGCCCTCATTTACGTGTGCGGTGGCGGCGGAAAGAAGTGCAGGTTCGAACAAGGAATCGAACACCTCGATCCGCACTTGCGCGCAACGCCGGTTAGAAAATCTTGTCTCCGTGCCGCAGGTTCCCAAACGTCCCGATGTTCGCGATGATGAAGGCCACGCGAAACTGATTTTCCGTGCGCACGTTGCTGAGATTGAGCCGGCGGTACTCGAGCGCCAGCCCGCAACAACTCCCGTTATAACTGGCTTGCACGACCTGGTTTTGTAGGGTCTTGTTGGTGAAGTCATATCCGACGCCCCCCGTAAAGCCGAACCCCTTGCGATTTTCTCCGCCGTAGCCCGCCAGAGCGCGAATCTGATTCGACAGCGGCTGCTGGAAAGGGCATTGCTCGATGGCTGGGAGGCAAGTCTCAGGAGGCGGCAGACCGGCAATATCGCTCGGCGAAGGGTTTTCGTCCAGGCGGAAATAGGCGATGGTGGCAAAAAACTCGCGGTAAGGCTTCGCTTTGACCAGCGTGCCAATGGTGACCAGGCGCTGAATGTTCGGATCGTATTGCAGGAGTTGCTCGAGATCATACGATCCGCCGGGCGTGACCTTGAAATCACTGATAATCGGCGACCAGTTCCTCGAGCCAAACGCGAACGCAAACGGCGAGATAGAATCCAGTGCCTGAAACACGTTGCGCTGCCCGTTGAGGATGGCCCCGCCAAACCTGGGATCGAAATAATGTTTTTCGGCGACGCGCCAGGAAATCAGTTCTTGCGGTTGATCTTCGCCGCTCTTCTGGTAAAAGCGCTGCGTGAAGCCGTATTCGACTTCGCTCGTGTCCGTGAGCGTGGCGTCGCTATCGAAGCGAATAAAATCAGCGAAATGGTTCACCCCGGTGACATAGCGATAGGTGATGGCCGGCTCGATCGTATGTTTGTACTTTCTTCGGGGCTGGTCCTTTTTCGCCGCACGCTCGAAGAACCGCTCGAAGGAAGGCGGGCGAATCTCGACCGTGAATTCCCCCGTGTTGCGGACAATGGACGTTCCACTCACCATGCCGGAAGAATCGAGCGAATCACCATAACGAGTCGTACGAAACGCCGCCGATGCGGTGGCCCCCAACCACGGGCCGAAGTGCACGGGAAGCGTAACCTTCGGAGCGAATTCTTCGCGTGAGACGCTCAACGGCGTGTCAATGGGCGCGTACACGGGCGTGGGCAAGACGGAATCCGAACGATGCACGGCCCCGACGAAACTGTCGAAGGAAAGGTACAAAGGAATTTTTCCCCACGGAGATTGTTCGACCGCGCTAAACCGCGCCTGCGGAAGATTGCGAAGCGTCACGCTGGTTGCGGGCCCGGCCGCCCCCGGCAAAGTGAGAAAACTCTTGTTGTTGACGCCCGCGAAACTCAGGCTGAATCCGCGAAAATTATTGGTCAGGAAGAGCGCGCTCTGCACTTCTGAGTTGATGGCGTCGCCAAAGGTGTCGGCAAACGCCAGGCGGAAAGTGAGCGAGGAAAGCTGGTTGTAATCGGTCACAAAACGCCATCCGTGCCCAAGCAGGGACTGGATCTCGAGGCGCTGCTGCTGGCCGCCCTGCGGAGAGCGCGTAGGGCCGGTCAATAACCCGCGATCGTCCACGCCGAAATACGTGTATATGACCGAAGTATTTTCGAACGGTCTGGCACGGAAAGTGCCGCGTTCCAGCACGCCGCGGCGGCTCATGAACTGGGCGCCAAAGGTGGTATCCAGCCAGGACAGCGGCGCAAGATAAAAAGCGTCGCCAAAAATGAAACCTTTGCGGGAGCTCTGGCCGATGTCCGGGATCAGAAATCCGGATTGCCGCACCTTGGCGCCTGCGGGCGCGGTGGCGTAAGGCAGCCAGATCAGCGGAACGCGGAATAAACGAAAGTTGGCGTTGATCAACGCAACCGTTTTGTCCAGGCGGATGCGCGCTTCGGGCGCAAAGAACTGCCACTTGGGATGCTGCGGGTCGCAAACCGTGATCCACGCGCCTTGCACGAAGTACAAATCGCCCGCAAACCGTTCCACGGTGCGGGCTTGAAAATACAGCGGATTGTCGGTGAGCAAAACTTGATCGTTCGGCTGGCGCGCGATTTTGAACGTGCCATGAACATTCTGAAACAAGCCATGGCCGGTGCTGACGTTGTAGTGCGCCTCGGTGGCTTCAAGATGCTCTCCGCCATAATCCAGTTGCACGTGGCCTGTGGCGACCGCCTCGTTCGTTTTGTCATTGTATTCGACGTGATCGGCGCGCAGCCGCGTGTCGCCGTAACGGATATCCACGTCCCCGTCTGCGCTGGTCACCTCGCCCTTGCGCATTTGCGTTTTCGCTCCGATTTCCGCGACCTGGCCCTTGCCCGAGGGCGGGCGAATCTGCTGAGCCCGAACGATGACACAGGAAACGCTCGAAGCCGTGCCGAGAAGTGCCGTCAAGTAGAGGAAGCGACGGATCGCAGCATGAACCGCCCAAGAATGATGATTCACGCAATCCATGCGATGGATGAAAGTAAAACGATAGCCTAACATGCGCTCGCAGTGTTTTGAAGGTAAGGACCGCCGTGCCGTTGCCTCGAAAGCAAGGAAGGAGGGATCGGCGCGGGGCATCTCCAGATGAAACGCAGCAACGGCTCTCTGCGTCTGTTTGCTCAGGGTTGGTGGCCGTTCGGAGAAACACTGGTGCGCGGGGACTCCCACAGGAGTAAGATGCCGGACTTTGCGCGTTTTACAGGAGACAGAAATGAAGCAACCGTTGAGGACTCTTCGGACCATTCTCGCTTGTGGAGTGTTCGTGTTAGCAGCGGCTAGGAGCGCGTTCGCCGCGCCGGGTGATCCAGAAAGTCCCAATCCCACGGACAAATTCAAGAATTTGGAATTTCGCGAGATCGGTCCCGCCGTAATGGGCGGGCGCATCGACGATTTCGCGGTGGTCGAAAGCAATCCGAACATCGTGTACGTCGGCACCGCTTCCGGCGGCGTGTGGAAGACCACGAATAACGGCACGACCTGGGAGCCGGTCTTCGACAAAGAGGGGGTCTCGACGATCGGCGATATCGCCATCGCGCCGTCCGATCCTTCGATCGTTTGGGTGGGAAGCGGCGAGCCGAATAACCGCCAGAGCTCATCGTGGGGCGACGGCATTTACAAGTCCATCGACGCCGGCAAAACCTGGAAGAACCTGGGGCTCGAAAGGACTCACCACATCGGAAGAATCGTAATTCATCCCAAAAATCCGGATATTGTTTACGTCGCGGCGCAAGGCCATCTGTGGGGCCCCAACCCGGAACGCGGCGTCTACAAAACGACCGATGGCGGCAAGACTTGGTCGCTGGTGCTGAAAATCAATGACGACACCGGCGTGAGCGACATTGCTATGGATCCCGAGAGCCCCGACATTTTATACGCGGCCGCTTACGAACGGCGGCGCACACCGTTTGGCTTCGATGGCGGCGGACCCGACAGCGCCATTTACAAAACTACAGATGGAGGCGCGAACTGGAAAAAACTTACTAAGGGCCTGCCTTGGGAAAACGGCGGCGACACCGGCCGCATTGGCCTGGATATTTACCGCCAGGATCCCAACATTGTTTACGCCGAAATTCAGCATGAAAAGGGCGGTACGTTCCGCAGCGAAGACAAAGGCGAGACGTGGAAGCGCATGGGCGAGACCGACCCGCGCCCCTCGTATTACAGCCAGATTCGCGTCGATCCCAACAACGATTTGCGTATTTGGGAGTTGGGCGCGCAGATGTATTACTCCGAGGACGGCGGAAAAACGTTTGCCACTCAGCGCGTCCATGGCATCCACGGCGACTTTCACGCCATATGGATCGATCCCGCCAATTCCAATCACATGATCACCGGCTCCGACGGCGGCATCCACTGGAGCGACGACGCCGGCAAAAATTGGAACTTCCTCAACGTCATCGCTATCGGTCAGTTTTATGAAATCGCACTCGACAACGAAAAGCCCTACCACGTCTGCGGCGGGTTGCAGGATAACGGCAGTTGGTGCGGGCCCAGCCAGACGCTCACCCGCGACGGCATCGTCAACGAAGACTGGCAGGTGATTCACGGCGGCGACGGCTTTTACGCCGCCATTGACAACGTCGAGCCGTGGATTGTTTACACCGAGTCCCAGGACGGCCATGTCGCTCGCCGCGACATGCGCACCGGCCAGCAACGCTCCATCATGCCCGAAGCCAAAGCCGGCGAGCCGCATTACCGCTTCCAGTGGAACTCTCCGGTCGCGATTTCTGCGCACAACCACACGACCATTTATTACGGCGGAAACTATCTCTTCAAATCCGCCGATCGCGGCGACAGTTGGACGCGGCTCGGCGGCGACCTAACCACCGGGGTAGACCGCCGCAAGCTGCCGATTCTCGGAAAAGTGCCGGACAAAAACACGCTCTCACGGAACGATGGCGTCGAGGAATATCCGACTATTACAACCTTGAGCGAATCGCCCCTCACACCCAACGTGCTCTGGGTCGGGACCGACGACGGCAACCTGCAAGTGACGCGCGATGGCGGCAAGACCTGGAAGAATGTCGTCTCGAAAGTCCCTGGCGTGCCCAAAGGAACTTACGTGAGCCGCGTGGTGGCTTCGAAAACGGGGGAAGGCGCGGCCTTCGCGACGTTCGACGGACATCGCAGCGACGATTACAACATCTACCTTTTCTCCACCACCGACTACGGCGAAACGTGGAAAGCTATTCGCAACGGCATTCCCGATTCCGCCGGAAGCGTTCACGTCATTCGCGAGCATCCGCGCAACACGAATCTGCTTTTTGCCGGTACGGAATTCGGCTTGTGGGTTTCCTGGGATCGCGGCGCCAACTGGAGCGCGCTGAGAAACAACTTTCCCACCGTGCCCGTAGACGACATTGCAATCCAAGCCCGCGACAACGACCTGGTTCTCGCAACCCACGGCCGCTCCATTTGGATTTTTGACGACTTGACGCCCCTCGAGAAAATGGATTCGAACGTGGCCAACTCGCCGCTCACATTTTTCCTGCCGCGAACGGCCACAACGTGGTTCCTTCGCCAGCGCCGCTGGAGCGCCGGCCAGCAAATGTTCACCGCGAAGAATCCTCCCTACGGCGCGCTTCTAAGCTACTACCTCAAGGAAGCGGTCCCACCGGAAGCAGCGAAGAAAAACAAAGACGACAAGAGCGATGCGGCGGAACAAAGGCCGTCTCGGGAAGCAAGCAGTGAAGCCGCCGAGAAAAAAGAAGGCAAAGTCAAAATTACTGTGCTCGATAAAGACGGCAAAGTGGTTCGCGAATTTGACGGCCCCGGCGCGGCTGGCGTGAATCGCACGACCTGGGACCTGCGTCAGAACCCCGCTGCGGAGCCCACGCCAGAACAAGAGCAGGCCATTGCCGCAGGCTACGGCTTCGGGCCGCGCGGTCCGCTGGTCGAACTCGGCGAATACACCATCAAGATCAAAGCCGGCGACAAGGAAGCGACGCAAAAGGTCACCGTCGAAGACGACAACCGCATCACCTTGTCCGCGGCAGACCGCCGAGCGCGTCACGACGCCATCGAAAAGCTGTACGCCATGGAAAAGACCACGGGCAAGGACCGCACCACAATTCAAGGCATACAAACTGCTCTGACGAACGCCCGAGACCAATGGAAGAAAGACGCCGGGAAGCCCAACGCGCCGAAAATTCCCGATGACATCGTGAAAGCCGCAGACGAACTCCAGAAAAGGGTGGACGCCGTGGCGGAGAAATTCGCCCGCCCGCGGCAGGCTCTGGGTAACGCGGGACCGCCGCTTGAATGGAAGCCTGAGCCTCTACCCAATCAGGTGCAGGATTTGCTTAACGATCTGGACGGCTTTGCTGCCGCTCCGGGCGGCCAGCAGCAGGAAAAACTGGCGGAACTGACGGCGCTGGTCAGCCAGGCTTCCACTGAAGTCCAGGGCATTTCGGAAACCGATCTGCCTGCACTCAACAAGAAAATGAATGACGCGGGAATTCCGCACATCGTCGCGGCTCCACCGCAGCCCCGGCGTGGACCCGGCGGCGCAGCGCAGTCGGACCGTTAGGTGTTACCGGAGCGCTGCCCAAAAAGAACCCGAGATTCGACGCCTAAACTGTAGCGCCGCGCGCAGCCCTGCGGCTTTTGCCTGCCAAGTCGGGAAACGCATCTGCTGGCGGCATTGTTCGCGTGCTTTCGCGAGCGTATCGCGCTAGGATGTCGAAACAATTTCGGGGTATCCGCGTCTACGCCGCGCAAGACGGGGTTCCGTTCAATCTCAAACTCTGCGGGGGTAGCCCTGGTTCAAACGATTTCCGGGAATCATTGCCGATTGACAGGAGAAAACTCATGAGCGTGAAGCAGCCGAGCCTGCGCACCCTGACCGCGCGGTACCTAGTGAGGGCCTTCCTTCTGGTGACGATTTTCGGGGGCGCCGCCGCGTCTCAAGCCGCCACCAAACAGCAGGGCCTCGCCGAGCAGGACAAAGACAAGAAAGGCGAAAAAAAGGACGAGAAGAAAGAAGAAAACAAGGGCCTGCCGCTTAAGCCCGACCGCAAAATCGAGTTCACCACGGATGAAGGCACTTGGCTTTCGCTCGACGTGTCTCCCGACGGCAAGACCATGGTCTTCGACCTGCTTGGCGACATTTACATGCTCCCGATCGAAGGCGGCCAGGCCAAGTTGATCGACGGCGGCCTCTGTTTCGATAGCCAGCCGAGATTTTCGCCCGACGGCAAATGGATTGCATTTCTCTCCGACCGCGAAGGCATGGAAAACGTCTGGATCATGAAGGCGGACGGCAGCGAGCCCAAGCAAGTCTCGAAAGATCCCAACAGCGAGTTTGCCTCGCCAAGCTGGTCGCCCGACGGTAAATACATTTTCGTTTCGAAGACCAACTTCGGCATCGGCCCGCGCGAAATCTGGATGTACCACATCGACGGCGGCGCCGGCATTCAAATCACCAAGTCTAAGCCCACGCCGACGATTCGCCGCCAGGATCGGCCCAATGACATGGGTGTGGTTGCTTCCGCCGACGGCCGGTACCTCTACTACGCCGAACGCCATGGCGATTTTTCTTACAACGCCATGCTTCCGCAGTGGGTCATCAAGCGCAAAGATCGCAGGACCGGCGACGAAGACGTGATTATTCAACAGCCGGAAAGCGCGTTTCGCCCGCTGGTCTCTCCCGACGGGCAATTCCTCCTCTACGTTAGCCGCTACGAAACCGAAACGGGTTTGCGCCTTCGCAATCTGCACAGCGGCGACGACCGTTGGGTGCGCTATCCGGTCACGCGCGACGATCAGGAAGCCCTTTTTACCCGCGACCTGTTTCCGGGCTATGCCTTTCTTCCCGGCGCCAAAGAAATCGTCTACAACCAAAACGGCAAAATCCGCCGCCTGAATCTCGAAACCGGCGCCGAACAAGTCATCCCTTTCACCGTCAATGTTTCGCTCGACCTTGGTCCCAAACTCGACTTTCCGCAAAAAGAACCTTCCGGCCCGGTCAGAGTTCGCCTGATCATGGACCCGAGCGAATCTCCCGATGGCAAAACGCTCGCGTTTTCCGCGATGACGCATCTTTACACGCTCGACCTTCCGAACGGCAAGCCACATCGCCTCACGAGCGGCGACTCCACCGAATTTCAGCCCGCCTGGTCTCCCGACGGCAAATGGATCGCCTACGTCAGTTGGAACAATGAGGGCGGCCAGCTTTGGAAGATTTCCGCCAGCGGCGGCCGGCCGCAGCAGCTTTCCAAATCGCTCGCCGTCTACAGCAATCCCGCGTGGTCGCAGGACGGCATGCGCATCGTGCTCTTGCGCGGCAATGCTTACGACCGTGAGAACAGCGGCATCGATTTCGGCCAGACCGGCAACGCCGACCTTGTGTGGATTCCCGCCGACGGCGGCGACGCGAACCTGATCTTGCCTGCTCGCGGCGCAGGCGGCCCGCATTTCACCAACGAGAAAGACCGCATTTACGTGTACACGCCGCAGGGATTGCTTTCCCTGCGCTACGACGGCACCGATCGCCGCACGCACCTGATCGTGAAAGGCCAGGGCATCTACTTCGCCGACGAACCTGTCTCGGCAAACGACATCCAGCCAAGCCCGGACGGGCAATACGCTCTTGCGCACGTCATGAACCAGCTTTACGTCATGCCTTTGCCCGCCACGGCCGGAGAAGCGCCCACCGTAAATGTCATGACGCCTTCCATTCCCGTGAAACGCATCACCGACATTGGCGCCGACTATTTTGGCTGGGCTGATGGCGGCAAGACCATCACCTGGGCCGTGGGCGCGAGTTATTTCCGCCAGCCGCTCGATTCCATCAAGTTCGAAGTGCCGAAAGAAGAAAAGAAGGACAGCGCGCCGGCCGCCGAAGCCAAGAAAGAAGAAGCAAAGAAGCCCGAAAAATTCAAGGAACAGGAAAAAGACGTAACCGAGATCAAGGTCGACCTCGAAATGCCGCGCAAGACGCCCAAGGGCACCATGGTTCTCCGTGGCGCGACTGTCGTCACCATGAAAGGCGACGAAGTCCTGAGGAACGCCGACATCGTCGTCGAAAACAATCGCATCAAGAGCGTTGGCGCGCGCGGCGCTGTGCCTGCCGGAGCCAAAGTGTTTGACGTCCGCGGCAAAACCATCACCCCCGGCTTCATCGACACGCACGCCCACTGGATCGAAATCCGCCGCGGCATTCTCGACAAGCAGAACTGGACCTTTCTCGCCAATCTGGCCTACGGCGTCACCGCCGGCCTCGACGTGCAAACCTTCACCAACGACATGTTCGCCTATCAAGACCTCGTGGACACCGGCGACATCCTCGGTTTTCGCGCCTATTCCACCGGGCCCGGCGTTTTTTCCGACAACAACTTCCAATCCGAAGAAGAAGTGAAAGGCGTGCTCACGAAATACCGCGATTACTACGGCACGCACAACATCAAGAGCTACCTGGTCGGCAACCGCAAGCAGCGCGAATTCATGGTGCAAGCCTCGAAGGAACTCGAGATGATGCCCACCACCGAAGGCGCGCTCGATCTCAAGCTCGACCTGACCCACGTCATCGACGGCTTCCACGGGAACGAGCACACCATCCCGATCACTCCGCTTTACAACGACGTGATCCAAACGTTCGCTAAATCCGGCGTCGCCGAGACGCCCACGCTCATCGTGAATTACGGCGGCCCGTTTGGCGAAGACTATTGGTACGAGTACACCGAAGTCCACGACAACGCCAAGCTCAACCGCTTCACCCCGCATCGCATCCTCGACGAAAAAACCAAGCGCCGCCCGGCATGGTTCCGCAAGGACGAATACGAATTTCCGAAGCTCGCAGCGCAGATGGCCAAGCTCGAACGCGCCGGCGGCTTGGTCGGCGTCGGCAGCCACGGGCAACTTCAGGGCCTGGGTTACCACTGGGAGATGTGGATGCTCGCCTCGGGCGGCATGACCCCGATGGAAGTGCTGAAGTGCGCCACGGTGAATGGCTCGCACATTGTCGGCCGCCCCGAGGAAATCGGCACCCTCGAGCCTGGCAAACTGGCGGACCTGATCATCTTCGACAAGAATCCGCTCGACGACATCCACAACACCAACACGATTCATTGGGTGATGAAGAATGGCGAGCTCTTCGAAGGCGACACGCTGAACCAGGTTTGGCCGGAGCAGAAGAAACTCGAACCTCTCTTCTTCTGGAACAACTACGACGTGCCCAAATCCGGCGACCCGCTCAGCTACGGCAAAACCACGGCACCCTAGCTTCTGTCTTCAGATTTGACGTAGCGCCGGGCTTAGCCCGGCATCTGCGGGTTATAGCGGCGGCTTCACGCCGCCGTCGGTCAGCCTTTGTAGAGGCCGGCCTTCAGGTCGGCTCTTCGCCTCTGCCCGCCTGGGGATACCTTCAGCAAATCATCCTACGTCCTTGGCAGCAGTCTCTTTCGCGGCGGCCTCCCTGGCGGCATCTTTGGCGACCGCTTTGACCTGCGATTCGCGGTACCAGTTGAAGGTGAGCTGGAGGCCCTCTTCAAAGCCGACTTGCGGCTCGTAGCCGAGGAATTTGCGGGCTTGCGAGATGTCCGCCTGGGAGTCGCGGATGTCGCCTTCGCGCGGCGGTTCATACTTGGCCTCGAGCGGCTTGCCGGTAATCTTCTGGAGCGCGACGAGGACCTGATTGAGGGAGATGCGATCACCGCAGCCTACGTTGAACACTTTTCCTGCGACGTTGGGCGCTTCGCAAGCAAGCAGATTGGCATGCACGGCGTTGTCCACGAACGTGAAATCGCGGGTTTGTTCGCCATCGCCAAAAACCACCGGCTGCTTGTCTTCGAGAAACGCGGTGCAAAATCTGGCAAGAACGCCGGAGTAAGGCGAACTGGGGTCCTGGCGCGGGCCGAAGATATTGAAGTAGCGGAGGGAAACCATTTCTAGGCCGTAGCACTTGAGAAAGGCTTGGCCGTAAAGTTCGCCGACGTATTTGCTGACGCCGTAGGGAGAAATGGGCACGGGCTGCATGGTTTCGACTTTGGGAAGAGTGGGCATTTCACCGTAGGCGGAAGAAGAAGCGGCAAAGAGCACGCGTTTGACTTTGAATTCCTTCGCGGCGAGGAGAACATTGAGGGTGCCTTCAACATTGATGCGATTGGTTTCGAGGGGATCTTTCACCGAACGCGGGACGGAAGCGCGGGCGGCCAGGTGCAGCACGTATTCGGCTTCGTGCATGGCTTTGCGGACGGTCTCAATGTCGGTGATGCTGCCTTTGATGAAGGTGATTTTGTTGCGGATATCGGTGAGATGGTCTTCCTTGCCGGCGGAGAGATCATCGAGAACAACGACGCTGTGGCCGCGGAGGACCAGTTCGTCCACGGTGTTCGAGCCGATGAAACCGGCGCCGCCGGTCACCAAGTAGCGCATCTAGGAAACCTCCGAAAGCTCTAGCAACCACCGTGGGCCAGGGAGCACGTTGGCAAAGGACAGGTGGCCGCAACAATACCAAACACGAGAGCGCCAGGGACGACACCCCCGCGTTTTGATACGCTGATAGTTCGCGGCGCGCCGGCGAAGGAGCCGGAGAATTTCCGCGTACAAGAAGATATTGTACGACGGAAAACGGGAAACCAAGCGCCGGATTTAAGGAACGTTTCGATTCTCTATTGCGAGGGACGCCTAAAGCAAACCATGGGACGAAAGATGATTGCCGGCATCGGCGCACTAGTGGCGCTGGGCTTTGTGGCCGGAGCGTTTTACTGGATGCGCGCGCGAGGCGGGCAGGCGCTTCCCCTTCCGGACGTGGTCTCCCCGGAGCCGCCGGGATTTCGCGAAGCGCTCGGGGAAAATCCCCCGCCAAACGCGCGGAACGGGAAGCCCTTGCCGGCAACCAAGACAAAAAAGAACGCGCCACCCGCAGAAATGGAACCGCCGCTGAAGACCGGCGAAGTGCTGAATTACACGGCGGACGTGGCCAAGCTCGAAAACGTGGCGACGCTAACGCTCAAGGTCGCAGGCCATGGGACTTTTCTGGGCAAGAACGTCTGGCACTTGCAAGCCATGGCGCATACGCTGAAACCGCTGCGCATTGTTTTCGAGGTGGACGACCAATTTGATTCCTACAGCGATGCGCGGACGCTGGCTTCCCTACAGTACGAAATGCGGCTGAACGAGCGCGGCCAAAAGGTTCAGTCGATCCAACGAATGACTCCGACCGCGAGAGAGCCCGCGCCGCCTGATGCCACCGCCGCCCGCGTCCTGCCGGGAACGCGCGACCCGCTGGGCTTCATGGAATTTTTGCGAACCACCGACTGGAACAACACGCGGCAGGTGAGCAGCCCGGTGTATGACGGGCACAAGCTGTATGACGTTCGCGCGAAGCTCGGGAGCGCCTCGGTAGCGGTGGGCGTGCCTGCAGGAGATTACCGCGCAACAAAAATAGAGATTCACGTTTTTGAAAATGGCGTCGAGTCGAAAGACGCTTACTTCACGCTGTACCTCGCAAACGATGCGGCGCGGACGCCCGTGCTGCTGGAAGCGATCATGCCGTTTGCCACGGCGCGCGTGGCATTGCTGAAGGATCAGAAGCTGGACTAGCAGAGGACGATCTTTTCACGGTGGCGCATGACGCGGCGTGTAGCGTTGCGCGTATCGACGACCAGCTTGGCGCTGTCGACGATGGACACGTAGTCGTAGATCGAATGGTCGGTGGCGATGACCACGGCATCGTAACTTGCGAGCGTTTGTGGAGTCAGAAGCACGGACTTCATGTCTTGGTAGTTGTAGTGACGCATTTTGTGGAGTTGCGGGAAGTACGGATCGTTGTAATCGAGCGCGGCGCCACGCTCGAGGAGCAGCTGCATGATCTTGAGCGACGGGGATTCGCGCAAATCGTCCACGTCTTTCTTGTAAGCCACGCCGAGCAATAGAATTTTCGAGCCTTTTATGCTTTTCCGGCGTTCGTTCAGAGCGTTGGCGGTGGCGTCGGCCACGTGATAAGGCATGGCGGTGTTCACTTCGCCGGCCAATTCGATAAAGCGCGTGGCGAAATCATATTCGCGCGCTTTCCAGGAAAGGTAGAAGGGGTCAACCGGGATGCAGTGGCCGCCGAGGCCGGGCCCCGGATAGAACGGCATGTAGCCGAAAGGTTTCGTGGCGGCCGCGTCGATGACTTCCCAAATGTCGAGGTTCATACGCAAAGAGAGCTGCTTGAGCTCGTTGACGAGAGCGATGTTGACGCAGCGGAAAATGTTTTCGAGCAGCTTGGCCATTTCCGCGGCGCGCGTCGAACTGACAGGAACGACGCGGGCAACGACCTGGCTGTAAAGCGCCTGCGCAGCGCGGCCGCTTGGTGGATTCAGGCCGCCGACGATTTTGGGAATCTGCGCCAGCCCGAATTGTTTGTTGCCGGGATCTTCGCGCTCGGGCGAAAAAGCGAGCCAAAAATCGCAAAAAGCTTCCTCAATTTCCCGGCCGTTGGCGATCGGGCAACGCAAGCCGCTTCTTTCAAGGATGGGCAGGACCAGTTCTTCGGTGGTTCCGGGATAAGTCGTTGATTCCAGGACGATGAGCTGCCCTTTTTGGAGGTGCGGATAAATGGAAAGAGCGGTTTGCTCGACGTAGCTCAAATCGGGTTCGCGGCGCTCGTCGAGCGGCGTAGGCACGCAGATCAAAACCGCGTCGACTTCCCGCAGTCTTGCAAAATCGGTGGTGGCGCTGAAGTGCCTGCTGATGACGAACTTCTGAATCTTGTTTTGCGGGATATGCTGGATGTACGAGCGGCCGGCATTGAGCATCTCGACTTTGCCAGGATCGGTGTCAAAACCAGTGACCTTGTGACCGGCTTCGGCAAAGCGCAGGGCCAGCGGCAAGCCAACGTAGCCGCAGCCGATGATTCCGACTTTCAGATGAGCGCCTTTGAAGAATTCGGGTTTCCGCTCAATGGGCATGGGTTTACTCACACTCCTTGTAAGCTGACCCCGAGCCGTGCGAAGTCAGGAAGAATCTCAATTCCGGGATACGCCTGTTTTGCTCCAGTGCCCCACACCGGCTCGCAGAAAATCGGCCGAACGCGGCAAAGACAGGGTAAATATAACAGTTTCCGCGAAAAACAAAAAAGTTCGGTTCCCGTAATCCCGCAACTGTAGGTTGCCGCCCGCCCCGGGACAGTAGAAGATAAGGTGGAAGAGTGCACGGCTTCCACGCCTTAACGATTTGTTGGCCGCGCCGAGATCACCATGACTTTGATCATTCTCCTGCTGGGGCTCGGTGTGGGCGTCCTCGTAGGTCTTCTGGGCATCGGAGGCGGGGTGGTGCTGGTCCCCGCGATGGTTTATTTGCTCGGTATGGACCAGCACCTGGCGCAAGGCACTTCCCTTTTTATTTTGCTGCCGCCGATCGGGCTTGGCGCGCTGATCGAATATTGGAAGCAAGGCAAGGTGGATTTGCGGGCGGGGATTCTGTGCGCGCTAGGAATGCTGTTTGGCGCCTACGGAGGAAGCCTGGTGGCGCTGCCCATGCCTTCGCGCCATCTGCAGGGGCTGTTCGGCTGCTTTCTGATGCTTGCGGCAATTCTGCTTTGGAGGAAAGCGCAGCTGAAACACCAGCCCACGGTCAGGGAAGGAGAGCGCGTCGATGGATAAGGGGATGGGGCGAGATGCGGGAATTTTCCTGGTCGCGTGCCTTTCGGGAATTGCTTCGGGTATGTTTGGAATTGGCGGTGGAGTCTTGCTCGTGCCTCTGCTGGGTTTGCTGTTTTCCTTTAGCCAGCACCGCGCGCAGGGAACAAGTTTAGTGGCGCTGATTCCCCCCACCGGGGCCCTTGCGCTGGTAGCTTACGCGAGCAAAGGTTTGGTGTCCTGGAAAACGGGTTTGTTGTTAATTCCCGGGGTCTTCGCGGGGGGAATCGTAGGTGGAAGGCTGGCGGGGAAGCTGAAGCCGCAGCGGATGCGCCAGGTCTTTGCGGGAATTTTGTTCGCGCTCGGGACGTGGGAGGCGTTCAGTGCTTGGTGGAGATGAAGGGCGGACGCGGATGGTCGATTTGCACTGTCACATTCTGCCAGGACTTGATGATGGCCCGAACCGCTTGGAAGAATCGCTGGAAATGCCGGAGAGCGCGATTGCCGACGGAATAACGCAAGTCGCCATTTCGTCGCGAGCGATGCGCACAACAACCAGACGCGGCCGCCGAGGCTACAGCCTGCGTACCATGCCGTGAGAGATCGCTTTGGCGAAGAGAAAGCTCGCGCGCCGTTTCAGGAAAATCCCGGGGCTGCCTTCGAGGGCCGCGAGTTACCTCATATTCCGGAAGTAGAAGAAGTATGGCCCTCCCGACGAAAGCGATTCTTTTCCCTCTGAGCCTGAATTCCGGATATAAGACGGGTTCCCTTAATCGCGGCAAACCCACGTTTAGGCCAGGCTAAGCAGGTTGCGAAGTTTCGGGAAGGATGCCAACAGAATCCCGAACGATTCGCGGCTTCAACGTGCGCGTGGGAGTGGCAAGCCGGCCCAGGCGTTCATCAAACCAAGGACTTCGCGCACCACTTCCAGGGCGTCTCTCGAGTTGCCCCACCAATGGCGCGAATCGAAAGGATCTTCGGAGGCGGCGCGCACCGGCATTCCTCCGCTGAGCACCACAATGGCTCGCGCTTTTGCCAAGGGATCTTCCACGACAAGCCAACGGCCAACACCAAAGAAAACAACAAGAGCCAGGACAACGAGGCTCGAAGCAATGGCGGTGAGGATGATCGAGCGGCGCTTCCGTTGCCTGACGGCCGCCGGGGAGTTTTGCGTAGTAATCATCAAAGAGCCTCGGCATGCTATCCCGGGATGAGGCGGTGGTCAATTGCCGGGGCTCCGGGTACACTGTCAGCTTGCATATTAAAGGAGGATGCATGCGTGCCGTGGTCACCGGAGGTGCCGGTTTCCTGGGATCACACTTATGCGACCGGTTGATAGCGGAAGGCTGGGACGTAGTAGCGCTAGACAATCTGGTCACGGGAGTGGAAAGCAATATCGAGCACTTGTGGAAGCAGCCGCGGTTCCGGATGCTGCGCGCGGATGTCTCCAACTACATTAACGTGCCGGGGCCGATAGACTATGTGCTTCATTTTGCGTCGCCCGCGAGCCCGGTGGATTATCTGAAGATGCCCATTCCCACGTTGAAGGTGGGCGCGTTGGGAACGCATAACGCGCTGGGTTTGGCGCGGGCAAAGAACGCAAAGTTTTTTCTAGCCTCCACAAGCGAATGCTATGGCGACCCGGAAATCTCACCGCAGAATGAAGAATACTGGGGACACGTGAACCCTATCGGGCCACGCGGGGTTTATGACGAGGCCAAGCGGTTCGCGGAAGCCATGACCATGGCGTATCACCGTTACCACAAAGTAGACACACGCATCGTGCGCATCTTCAATACCTATGGCCCGCGCATGCGCTTGAACGACGGCCGCGCGCTTCCCAATTTCGTTTTTCAGGCACTCAAGGGAATGCCGCTGACCGTTTATGGAGACGGAAAACAGACGCGGAGCTTTTGTTATGTATCCGACCTGATCGAGGGCATCTACCGGCTGATGACGTGCGAAGAGCACTTGCCGGTAAATATTGGGAACCCGCTCGAAATCACGCTTCTGGACTTTGCTGAACGCATCCGGAAGTATTTCGACAATCCTCCCCCAATTGTGTTCAAGCCGCTGCCCCAAGATGATCCGAAACGCCGCTGCCCCGATATCAGCAAGGCGAAGCGCATCCTCGGGTGGGAGCCAAAGGTGGGATTAGAAGAAGGATTGAAGCTCACGCTGGCCTACTTCAAAGAAACCTTCAAAAACGACTTAAAAACGGTGGGCTAGGGAATTGCTGAAGAACATCAGCCTAAAAAAGCTATTCTCTTCCAAAAGAATAATATTCGAAGCCCAGGTTGCGCATTTCTTGAGGCGAATACAGGTTTCTACCGTCGATGACCAGCTTGCGCGCCATAAGGCCGCCTGCGCGCTGCCAGTCGAGTTTGCGAAACGAATCCCACTCGGTGCAGATCAACGCGGCATCCGCGTCGCGTAACGCATCGTAAGGGTCTTCGTGATAGTGCAGTTCGGGAAACAGAGCCTTGGTCCGAGACATGGCCTCGGGGTCGGTGGTGTGAACGATAGCGCCTTCCTGAAGCAGCCCCTTGACGACTTCCAGGGCTGGGGCGAAGCGAATGTCGTCGGTATTGGCTTTGAACGCCAGTCCGAGCACGGCGATGCGCTTGCCTTTCACCACCCAAAGCGCTTGGTGAATTTTTTCGAAGAAACGTTCGATGCGCTGCTTATTGACCCGTTCCGCGGCTTTCAGAATGTCAAAGTCAACGCCGACTTTGGCGGCCAGGTAAATAAAGGCCTGCACGTCCTTCGGAAAGCAGAAGCCGCCGTAGCCGAGGCCAGCGTTGAGAAATTGCCCGCCAATGCGAGGGTCCAACCCCATGGCCCGAGTGACTTCCTCGACGTTCGCTCCGATTTTCTCGCAGAGGTCGGCGATGACGTTGGCATAACTGATCTTAAGCGCTAGGAAGGAATTGCAGGCGTGCTTGATGAGTTCCGCGCTGCTGATCGTGGTGACGAGAAACTCGGCTTTCTGGCCCGCAGGACAGGCGCCGTCGTGCACGGGGCACCGAAAACTCTTTTCGAGAATGGGGCGGTAGATTTCCCGTAATTCGGCCGCCGAGGAAGGATCTTCGACGCCCACGACAATGCGGTCGGGATGGAAGAAATCGCCAACGGCGGTTCCTTCACGGAGAAATTCGGGATTGGAAGCCACGCGGAATTTTATGTTGCTATTTCGCGAATAGGCAGAGAGCGCGCGGCTGAGCTCGAGCCCCGTGCGCGCAGGGACGGTGCTCTTCTCGATGACGAGCTTGGGCGTTTTCGCTTCGGCGGCAATCTGCCGCGCTACGTGATCTATGGCGGAAAGATCCGCCTCGCCGGACTCCTTCGGCGGAGTTCCTACGCAAATGAAGATGGCTTCGCCCGCGCGAATGGCTTCGCCGGCGACGGCAGTGTAGGAAATGCGCCCTGCCTTGCGTGCGGAAGCGAGAATTTCTTCGAGGTGCTCTTCGTAGATTGGTACGCCGCCGGCCTGGAGCTTGGCGATGCGATCGCGATCAATGTCCGTGCAGACGACTTCATGTCCGGCCTCCGCCAGGCAGGCTCCGGTAACAAGTCCGACGTATCCACATCCGATGACGGAAAGACGCAAAAGAAGCCCTCCTTGAGTTGCAGCTTACCGGCGAAACCTTGCGCGCATGGGAACGCGAATTGCTATTCTGACCGAAGCGGGAAGGAGAAAAAAGTGATTCGTTCCTTCTTTGCGCGATGACCATGGGACGAACCGGAGCCCGAACCTCCGGCCGCGAACCAAGAGGGGAACATTTCTTAGCTTTTGAACCCCTTGCCCATCAGCAGGCCGCGCAATCCGAGCAGCCGAAGGACCGCTCTTCCTCGACGGCCGCAATCCGTCGTCCATCGCACACAATCGCCGCGGAAGCGTTTCCGTGGTACGCGTTAATCCCCAGGATGTTCATGTTGTGAGAAGTCAGTGTACCTCAGTGGCGCGTTCATGCGGCAAAGTGCCGGCGGCACCACTCATTCAGCACGTAGAGCGACCAGGGGCGAGACCAAGAGGTCTTATTTGCGAGAAATTCGCTCCAGACCCGCTGCACGCCGGCGTGACGCAGCACAGGCTTCAGAGCAGGCGCGGGGGTCGCGAAGCTCGTTTCCAGTCTTTTGCGCAGCGGTCCGCGTAACCAACTTTCCCACGGCAGCGTGAAAGTGCACTTTTCTTGCGCCAGAACTTCCGGCGGTAACAAGTCTCGAATGGTTTCCACCAGCAGCGCTTTGTGCGTACCGGGCCGCCGGCGCGCGACATCCCGCAAAGCGCTCACGAATTCCACGAGCGGCGTATCCAACAGCGGCACGCGCACTTCGAGCGATTGCGCCATGCTCACAGAATCGGTGTCGCGCAGTAGAGTGCTCGCCAGGTAGCTGCGCATCTCGAGCCAGGAAACCTCTCCCACCGGCTCGAGCTTGCGTGCATCGTCGGCGGCTCTTTGCAGCCATCCAAGCCACGTTGGTTCCAGCGTGACGCCATCCGGCCCGATGGTGCTTGGCCGGAATCGCGGCTCAATAATTTGCTCCAGCCTTCCCGGCGGGAACAGTGCGCGCGTGAAAAAATACGGATGAGGCAGCACGTCGGGAGAAAGCCATGCTGCGGCCACTTTGCCCCGAGCGTCCGGCGAGCCGCGCTTCCCGGCGAGCGCCGCCACGAGCGGTTTCGTGAGTCGTCTTATTACTGCCGGAACGAACCAAGCGGTGCGCATCAATCTCGAAACTCGCGGCGTGTCTGCAAATGTCGGATATCCTCCAAACAGCTCATCACCCCCTAGTCCGGATAAAGCAACTTTCAGCCCAACTTTTCTTGCCGCCCACGAAACAAAACACGTATTCACCGCATCCATCGTGGGCTGGTCCACTGCAGCAAGGGCTTCGTCTATCCGCTCAACAATCGCGCCGCCAGCGAGCGGCACTTCCGTATGTTTGGTGCCACAGCGCTTCGCGATTACTCTTGCTGCTTCTGCTTCGTTAAATGGCGTGCCTGGAAACGTTAATGTGAAGCTCTGAATCCCTGCTTGCGCTTTTGCCGCGAGCGCGGCGATGGCTCCCGAGTCCAGTCCGCTAGAGAGAAACAAGCCCACCGGCACATCCGCAATCAGCTGCGTCTTTACCGCGTCTTCGAGCATCGGCCGCAGCTTTTTGGCCGCAGACAGAAGGTCACGTGGTTTGCGCGTTTCGCGTGCTGCGGGAGAGAGCATTGGATCCCACCATTGCCGCGCGCGCGGCACACGACGGCGCTCCGGCACGTGCACTAGCATGCGGTGCCCCGGAGGCAAGCTGAACACCCCTTCAACCAACGTGACCGGCTCGCTGACGCTGCCGAAGAGCAAGTACGACGTCAGTGCGTCTCGCGACAAGCTTTTTGGGGCCGCGCCTGAGGCAAGTAGAGCTCGCACTTCCGAAGCGAAAGCAAATGCATCCGGCGTTTGCGTGTAATAGAGCGGCTTAATTCCCAGCGGGTCGCGCGCCAGAAAAAGAATCGGCGCCGTGGCGTAGCGCTCGCGTAAGTCGAGCAACGCAAACGCAAACATGCCGCGTAGCTCGTTGAGCGCATCTTCGCCCCATTCTTCCCAGGCATGGACCAAAATCTCCGTGTCGGATTGCGTAGTGAAGCGGTGGCCGCAGAGGATCAGGCGGTCGCGCAATTCGCGGTAACCATAGAGTTCACCGTTAAACACTACCGCGACATCTTTGGTTTCATTCCAGATGGGTTGGTGGCCGCCGGCCAGGTCGATGATGCTGAGCCGGCGCATGCCCAGGGCGAGTCCGGGCGCGCGCGGTTCGCCAAAGAGGAATCCTTCTTCATCCGGACCGCGGTGCCGCATCGCCGCGGTCATCGCCTTTACTCGCGCTTCCGCTTGGCTGCTGCGCGAAGTGAAGGCGACTCCGCAGATCCCGCACACGCTATTGTTCGATCTCCGGGGCCCTGAGAAAGGCTGAGCCTGCCCGGAGTGCCCGATCGCGCAAATGAAAACGGCGTATTCGCAAGCGGCTGTCCGCGTAGCCGCCAAGCAAGAAGCGCACCAAGAAAAGGAAAAGCGCAGCCAGGGAAGCAAGTGTCAGGTAAAAGAACGATTCACGTTCCAACAGCAGGCTCCGGTCTGCCGCTTCATCCCAGCTCGGAAAGACGGCGTCAAGGAGCCGGCGCAAATGGAGCTTCGCAAGCAGCGGCACCCGCTCCAAGCGCACGTGCGTGGTATGTTCGTAATTGTAATCCAGAGGATAATTCGGAATGGAACCGACCGCCTCGTTGAACAGAGACGAGTTCTGAAGATCTTGGCGAGTTAAAAAGCGCCCCTGCGCGTCCTTCATGATCACGTGGTAGGTTGGGTCCACTACAATCCAGCGCCGATCGAGGAGCACTTCGGCAGCAACATGCTTCGTGTTACCGTCGGGACCCAACAGAAGCAGGCGTAGCACGGCCAGATCATCTTCTCGGGCCAGGTTCAAAAAAGCATTCGTCGCCGTTCCGCATATGCGCAAGAGTTGCTGATAATTGAGGGTGAGGTGTGGATCTCGCGGGGAGAGCGTATCCAAGTTTGTCACGACGGCCCGGGAGGGCTCGACACGCATGCAGTCCAGAATGGCCTGAACTTTTGACTCGGCCGACAAGACGCTAGGCGCTATGGCGTCGGAAAAACCATCCAGATAGTAGCGCAGGGAAAATTCGCGGAAACCCGAGGAAAGCACGACCAGGAATGCTACGACCACGAGCAGGTTGCAGCTCCACCACAATGCTCGAAAAATGGCATGGCGAGATTTAGGCACGAGCCTATTCCAATTCCTTAGTCTCTACGTGTTCCGCCCCTCCAGAGATATAATCGGAATACAGCTCTTCCATCTTACCGACCGGCTCCGCCAATCCAAGATGCAATGCGACTTTAGCGCATCCAGCCTGAAGTTGTCTACGGAGTTTATCGTCCATTAAAACATAGGAAAGCGTCTCGGCAAGGTTCTCGACGTCGTGTTTCACCACTAGGCCGGCTTCATTCGCGAGCAGCGGCGCGATCCCGCATTGTTCCGTCACAATCACCGGCGTCCCCGACGCGACCGCCTCCGCCGCCGTATTCCCGAAATTCTCATTCCGCGAGGGAAGTACAAAAACATGCGCGTCCCGGTAGGCCGCCCACTTCTCCTGGTCAAACACTGGTCCTGCAAACTGAACATCACGCGCGATGCCCAAGTTGCGACACCATTTGCTCCAGTTGCGTTCTTAATCCACTCTCATCGGGCCCGGCAAACACTAATCGCAGCGGCATTCGTGGCAATTGCTTGTAGACTTCCACGAATGCCCGTAGCAGCAGGTCCGGGCTTTTCTTTGCAGACAGCCGTCCCAAAAAAAGCACTATTTTTGTTTCGTCAGGGAGTCCTAATTTCTTCCGGAAACCTCCGGGTCTCGGCAACGGCTCGGGGGCCTGTACGCCATTTCGCCGCATGACGATCTTCGCTTTTGGGATCCCTCCCGCAGTAAGCTCTGCGATTTCCTTCTCCGAAGTCGCCACAACTGCGCTGGCACCACCAAGCATCCGTCCCGCCCATACGCCGTGATACATTCGCTTGAGCCATAGGTTCCGTAGGATGGGAATGAACATTCCGATTGGCTCGACAACATAGGGAATCGCGCGCTTCCGGCAAGCTTCTGCCGCGGCCGGCTCCAACAAATCGTACAATCCGAAAATGTGCGCGATGTCGAATTCTCCCAGCCGCGCCCGGCAGTAGCTGTTCAGGGCCGGATTCCAGCTCACTTGCCGGTAATGCAGCCAGGTCGGCAGATAAATTGTCTCGACCTCATTTTCCCGGTGCCGCCAGCCGAAAGGTGATCGTTCCGCTGCGGTTTTCTCTCCCGTCGGCGCGACACGTTTTTCAAACCCCCAGTCGGCGGTCAGCACCGTCACACGATGCCCTTTGCTCGCCCAGCCTTTCGGCCAGCGCGCGCACTTTCACCGGCGGCCCTCCAAATTCCAGAAAAGGCGCGTAGGTTTCCGTGACGTTCAGGATTCGCATTGATCGCGCAGAATTTTCTTCAGGGCTTTTGCGAAGTTCTGAAAGCGGTATTCGTGGTCCACGGTTTGACGCCCGCGCGCGCCCATTTCTTTAGCGTGCTGCGGGTCCGCAAGCAGTGTTTGAAGGGCCGTGGCCAACTGAAGGGGATCACCGTGCGACACCAGATAGCCGGTAACGCCGTCTTGAATCAGTTCCGGAGTTCCCCCATGCGTTCCTCCGATCACCGGCTTGCCACACGCCATCGCCTCCAGGTATACCAAACCAAATCCTTCTCCGCGGCTCGGCAGAGCAAAAATTTCACAAGCCGCGTAGCACGCCGCCAATTCCCCGTTGCTCAAACCGCTCAGAAAATGCACGTGCCGCTCCACGCCATTCTTCTCCGCAAAATCCTCAAGCCAGGGCCGGTCATCCCCCGAGCCCGCAAGAACCAGCTGCAGCTCTGGCCATCTGGTCAGCAACCTCGGCATTGCGGTAATCAGCGTGTCCATGCCTTTGTAGCGCTCGCTGGCGACCCACCGTCCCGTCGCTAGAATGACCCGCCCACGCGGCCAATCCTTTGGGGGCCGGGGACCCGGATTTGCCGCAAGCAGCGCCTCGAATTGCGGGTCGAGCGCCCAGGGCAGCACGCGGATTCGCTCGCGTGGCACCTCTTGTTGCACGGCCACGTGTTCGGCCGTGTCCCGGCTCGGCGCCAAGACCATATTGGCACGCTGTAGAGCGACTCTGCGCCAGCGGCCCAGCGGCTCCGA
>Ga0066671_10000076_pt1 | contig 25828 bp, 29 predicted proteins | sample GraSoiAngelo_120_FD_62294 | JGI IMG/M metagenome (GOLD analysis project Ga0066671, IMG submission 62294) | Grasslands soil microbial communities from the Angelo Coastal Reserve, California, USA - 14_0919_09_20cm | ecosystem: Environmental > Terrestrial > Soil > Grasslands | place: USA...
GTCAGGACGAAGCGTGTCCGGCCTAGCTTGAGTGAAACGAAAGCGAAGACGGACTGGCGGTCGCAGCCCTCTTAAGCGAAGGCGGGCTACGCGTGGCGCAGCCATGCGGAGACCGTCAGGGCGAAGCGTGTCCGGCGTAGCTTGAGCGAAGCGAGGGCGAAGACGGACTGGCGCCGCGAGGAGCCACCGCGAGCTACGGCTAGGCAAGCCATGCACCTTCGCTCCCAACCAAAATATCGAAAACAACCCCATGCAAAGTAGCATGATGGTCGCTGGCTGAGATGCTTTGAGCGATCCCGCGAAAACATTTTGACACGTCGGGCAACTCAGGCGCACTATTCCATCATCACGCAATTTGTAAAACGCCCATGGTCCTGCCCAACAACGGGCTCCTCTAGCGCGTTTGCAGGCGAAAAATCGTTACCCAAAATTGAAGTTGCTCCGGCGCGCCACAGCGAACGACTGTCCGCGTTGCCGAACCACGCGCGCCTCCGACGCGCGTGCCGAGAAATGTCGACATGAACACAGTCGGCCATGTTCGCAGCCGGCCAACCGCTTCGGCTCTTAAGGCCGTGAACCCATAAAGTGAGGAGGACCGGCGCTGCATGATGCCGAGTATTCGACGAGCCTTGTGCATATCGTGTCCGAGCGATAGCGGTATGTGTAGTAATCTCGCGGCGCATATTTCGACGCGACGTAATCCTTTAACTTTTTCTCCGCGGCTGCAATCTCATCTGCGCAGCGCAGCCTGTGCTGATATCGCGGCCGTTGTCTCGGATGATCCATGTTGCTCGGTGGGTAACCTTTCGAGTCTTGTCTCGGCGGGCCGCCTTAAGCTGGAGCCTGGCACCATTTCTTTCCCGGGAGGCCCTTCAGCGCCGGTTGTCCAGCATCGCGTCGGCGAGCAACAACGGTAACACCGTGCGCTCGCCTTGGATTTGGCTTTGTATCATCACACACTAAAGCGGAGTGTATCGTGTTCTCGCCATCTTTTGAGCCTGCAAGGCATTACGAAACGAAGACACCAGTGCATGAAGGCAGGGAAGATCATGGCAACCACACAAATGTCTTTCGCGGAAGTCGGTACGCTCTTCAACACAGTAACTGATGAGTTGGCAGGTGGCGTCACCCCACAAAACCAAACCCTGCTCCTCAATCAAGTCGCAACCGTCCAAACGCAAATTCAGGGGTTAGTTGACAGTGGAATATTCAATAATCTAGTCGACGACGGGGGTAACGCAAACCCTGGTGCCGTTGTCCGCGCCCAGAATATTGGCGATCAAATGAATTTCCTAAAACAGGAAATCAGCGCTTACGGCGGAAGCGCCTTTGACCCCAAATACATCAACGATGTCGTCAGGGATGTTCAAGACATCGTGGGCAATGACGACAACCTGGGTGCACTGGCCCAACAGGGCGGTCATTCCGGTTTCCAACAGGTCTCCTTTCTTCTCACCCCTCCGACCCCCTTTGCAGATTCAGGTGCGCAAACGACCGCCCTTCTGCAATTTATCTCAGACACGGCTTCGCTTACCGAACGTGCACAAACGCTGGCGGGTATTGATCCCCATTCAGCAGAGGTCCAACAGTTAATAGCGGATGTCGAGACGTTTTCTCATAACGCCGATGCTTACTCGACAGCACAAGGCGGGCTATTCTCTGCCCGTTTCAACAACGAATTTGCCCTCGATGGCGTCCAGGGAACGGCCTCGCGTGAATTAATTGCCGGTCTCGAAAAGGGTGACGGCAATCTCGTCGCCGGCGCCGTGGATGTATTGCAAGACAACGCCGCGGATGTGCAGGGAAATATGCTGACACAAGGAAATACTTTTACGCCTGCGCCTAATGGCGGTATCCCCGCTAACATTAACACCGTTCACGATGCCGGGGCTGTCTTCGATGACGCCGTGACTAAGCTCATCGGCGGTGTCTATTCCGGTAACCAGCAATCCGTCCTCGCTGATCTGAATGCGGTCCAGACCGGTCTCCAGGCCGCGATCACGAACGAGGGGATCACTGGGGATGCCCTCAGCCATATCAATCACGTCTTCAGTCTTTTGGGTCAGGAAAGCTCCTTGGTGGGCAGTATCAACACTGCATCACCTACGCCGGTCTCTTCGATCAATGGCGAGATCAATCAAGTCCAGGCAGAAATCTTGAATGCCATCAATAGTGACCCGACCTTAGTCGACCTGGCAAATAGCTCTGATGATAACTTCAGCTTCGTAGCCCTACCGCCGGGGACGACACCTACGACCAACCCAACCGGCGTTGCTTCGACCGCGCCTGCGACGCCGCCGGCTCCTCCCTCCGCCGGGGGGGCCAATCCTCCCGCTCCGCCAAGTGCTGCAGGCCAAAGCGGCATCGGAGCAGTAGCATCCAATCAGGATTCCGGCGCTCCCGCTGCCCCTCAACCCGATCCGCACGATGTTCACCACGGACATGTACCCGACGCTCACTTTCACCATTTGTGGGGCTGACGGCGCTGCGTCAACGCGAAGCATAAAGGAAGCGGCCCGAGCGCGGCTGTAGCGTCGGCGCCTCCACAAGAGTCTAGTTGTGCTGGACAGCATTTCTCTTCAGACGAGGCAATGGATCTCTCCGAAGTTTGCACACGCCTGACAATCCGCGTCGCCGTCGTCGCAATTTGAACCATCAACGATGACGACGGCGCTGAATTTGCGAAGCACAGCGACAGCGCGACCTTCAGAACAATCGGCATCTATGCCTTCGTACGGTCATGTGCTCGCGCCATTGGCGCGAGAAGATCTCGTTGACCAGCATGTCCGCCGTTTCGACACCAACGCCCAGGATGCGGGCAATCAGCCGGACCATCGCGTGTTTTCTTCTCCGCAGCAGGCGCCACCGCGAGCTTGCGCAGGCGTTCCTGTTCGACCCGCGCGGATCTGATCGCGCACGACACGTAGCCGCGCGGCCGGCTTCGTGGCGCCAACGATGCAAGAGCTTGAGCAGCTTTCCTCGTGGGCATCGAATTTCTTGAGGTTGACGTTCGACGCCGGAGCGCCGCAGCCGACCACTTCGTTTGGCTCATCTCGATCACGGCGATGATTGTGCTATCCTGATCGAGAGCGGTGAGGGACCTGCTCGCGTCAAAACGAAAATGTTGCGACATGGGGGGCTCCATCGGTAGCCGTTGAACAGCACCCATGGTGCCATGCTCTCGCCACTCGCCCATAGCATCTGCACAATAGCTGCCATCAGCCGAGTTTCACTTCTTGATGTTCAATGACATTCAGCACAGGTCTCCCCTGTATGCCTTGAAGCTCACCCCACGGGAGTTGTTCGGCATTGCACGATGAGTTCACCGCTACGCTGATGACGGGGGTAATGTGCTCAATCAATCCAAGCTCGCGAAGAAACCTCGACCAAAGGTAATTTAGCATTGTCCATACTACTGGCTGTTGGTCGTACACCGTGCCGCGAAAGACGACGAACGAGCGATCTGTGCCCGCAGCAAGATGTCGAATGAGATCCTGGTTCGATCCATCGTGGGTAAGCCTTGCGATCTGCAGATGGCATGAGACTGTGGTCGCTCGGATGATCGGCGTGTAATTCACCATCTCGTCGGTCACGACGACGTTGAAGTGGTTGCGTTCGAGGAATCTGATAAGATCTTCCTTTAAATAGTTTTGATCATCGGGCCCGATCGTGGTCTTCCATCCAATGGTCAGCAGAAGCACGGCTGCGATAGACCACCTAAATGCGCCGGAAGAGCTCATGTCTTACCCCTAGCACACTGAAGCCGACTATCAGGCCGAGTATGAGTGTGTTGGCGACCGCGTCGCTCCATGGGCTATGGAATGTAGCGTAATGCCATTGGCTTAATCCCTGGACACTTATTCGCGTAACGTTCACCGCTATCACTGAAATGCAGGCCATGAGACACCAAAACAGATCGTAAGCGGATTTCTTGTGGCAGACTAATTGGCTCACGGTAACCCAACACAGGAATGCAAGAGACACGTTCGCAAGCGAAGAACAAGATGGCAGGATGACAAGAACTCCGGACCCGTCACCAAATTCAACGATGTCTCCAGACCGATGAGTGCCCAATATCCAACCAACGAGTGATGCGTCGATTTGCAATATTGGATTGGCAAAAAACTGAAACAGCAATCGGCTCCAGAGCATGGGTACGGTGGCAGCCAGTAATATGAAAGCGCCCCTTCGATATAAGGCGACATTCGTGGAGATAATGATGTAGAGGCTTAGTACGGTTACTGCGAGCCAGCTCAGGGGTCCGATCGGAAGAATGACTAGAAAGACAAAACCTGCACCCATGGCCAGCTCGGACGAACGAACCCCAATCGTTCGGTCTCGAAGAACAAGAGATACCCCGGCGGCACACGAAATCCACACCACTGCGCTAATTTCGAAGGTATTGAAAAGCGCATCCGCCCATCCAAGCCGGTTGATTGATTGGATGATGCGTGATGCGAGGCCACTTACACAGCCGAGAGTGAATAGCCCCGCAAAGAATTCGCCGCGAGGCAATTCCCCTGCCATTCGCAATCCGGAACCACGCACAATCAATTCGCTTAAGTAAGCAATCACAATCTGTGCCTCGTCTCACTTTCAGCTTAGCCGAGACGAGTTCGCGCGACAAACGGTCGAGTCTTTTGGAGAATCGAAGTTCCCTTGATGAGGTTTGGACCAGTGTAGACGACAGCAGACACTGCGCGTTCGTCGGGGCAATATCAGCAGAGGTTTGCGATAGACTGCAACACCTCACCTGCGCGGCGCAGCTGATTATGGCTAGCCATCGCTTCTTTCGGGATTAGCATGCCGCCCTGTTGCGACCGATTAGGTACGAAGTATCAGGTTGCCCAGGGGCGGGCTCAAGGATAGCAATGTCAGTGAACCTTGCGGCGGCGCCTAACCAGCCAGTAGACACCGTAGCCAATTGCGAGAACCGGAAGGCCAGCGCCAGCAATCGGCCCGGGGGCTCCATGGGCTCCCGTCTGATGGCCGGGCGCGTTACCGCAATTCCCTTTGCCATTGCAGGCTAGGGCAGGCGGCGCAACTACCATTAGAGCGAAGACCAAAGCTGCTGCAGACAAAGGACCCACGCTGATCTTCATTGATTTGCTCCACACTCTTAATCGGCGGTACGGTTAAATGGCTACCGCAGATTTAATATATTAAAATCTATTTAATTTCCGCGTCCAGCGGAGAGTTAATCTCAAGGTGCGTCACTTTGACACCGCTCAATCGACGCGCGAGGCATCCGATTGGTCCCTCTGGTGCATGTCTGACAGCGACACCGATGGATGACTGAAATTGGACACGACCGGGCGCATCATTCCCGGGGGCCGAGTTCCGGTATGGGGTCAAACTGAGAAGAACTCGGCCTGAGCAAATGTCTTCCGGGTTACCCGCTGATAGTGTTGCAAAACTCTTTTTGGATCACTGAAGACAAATTTTCCGGGCTCCGGGCGCTGCGATCGAATAATCGTGCGGAAGGACCACAGCAACTAGTGATGAACTCACCGGCAACTTCAGTAGCGCGCTTGAGGACACATCGATCGGGGATTATCGCGCGGTTGCTCTTTTCGCGGAAAAATCGCTGAAAGCCATTTTTGGAGTTTTGCAAGATATCCCACTGAAAGCGGACATTGCTCGATACAGCCGGCAAGCCTCAAAGATGCCACAATGGAACATGCGCGGCAATGGAAATCGTTTAGGGAGGCTTGCGCTGGTCCGGCGTCGCAGCCATCGCCGTTACAGCCTACCCCTCGTCCTTATGGAACAAGGAGGACGGACGGTCATGGGAAATCACGCAGAGATTTTCAGAAGGTGGCAACTCCTTAGCCCCCTACTTGAATCAACGTCAGCGAAGCTTATGGGCTGCCGCAGAAGCTAAAGTGATCGGTTAGCTGCAGGCGTGCTAATTTCGCAGGGCGACTGAGCGGCTATTGATGCCGGCAATCCCAACGATCAGCCATAATATCACTTAACATCTAATTTAATTTGATTTAATTTAATCGACGCCGATTTAGTTTTGAATGGCGTCGCATTTAACTAAGCGAGACTTGCTGCTATGGAGATCGCGAAGCAAATTGACATTGCTCCTAAGAACGGGGATTTAATTATCCTGCAGGCCGGATGTTCGTGGGAGTTGGGACGCTGGGCTCAGGAGGCCAACGGGTGGGTTCAACCCGACGGAGCACCTGTCCGAATTTCTCCAACACACTGGACACGGCTCTCCGATGACGTCGCTGATGCGACCGATCGTGAACGTTTCCTGTTTATTACTGCTCCCCTCCCAGACAACGAAACAGCACAAAAGCGACCTCTCACTCGTTTGATCCTGGCTTTCGTGACCGCAATTTTCTGCATCGGCGGATTTGTCTTTTGGACCGGATCCAAAGATTCAAGCTCTGATAATTCGGCAGCCGACCTGGAAAGAGAATTCCCTCTGGAACGAGATCGAGCGTTTGTCGCTTTCGGCGGTCTCACTGCCGCTCCGGAGCGCGAAGATGTTGCGCTAACCCAGGCCTTGGAGAGCAAACGAATTGCGAATTCCAAACAGATGGAGTTGAAGCAGGCGCTCGAGGAAAGCGAGGCAAGGTCGAAGGCGCTCGCCCGTGAGCTTGCGTCAGCTCGCGAGGATGATGTCGCGGCCCGCAATCTCGCTGCTGCGCGCGAGCGCGAGAATGCCAGACAGGCACTGGAGACCAAGCAAATTGCCGATGCCAGGCAGAAGGAGCTGCAGCAGGCGCTCGACGAAAGTGAAAAAAGGGCGTTCGCGCTCGAGCGCGAACTTACGTCCGCGCGCAAGACTATTGCGTCGGCCGAAAGGCCCTCCAACGCAGAGGTGGCTGTTCGAGACGCCGCCTCGCCAACTGGACCTCTTAACCAGCCCATGGAAGGGTCGAACGCTGCGTCTAAGGCCTCCGTATCGGCTGCGCCAACGCGCGAGCAACTGCGCAGCCAACAACGCGAGGAGCGCGCGCTGCGCCAACTGGAAACCCGTGAATTGCGAAAGCTCCCGGCTGCGCAGCGCCCGCAGAAGCAGCAGGAAATCAATCAGCAGCGTGAGCAGCGCGCGCAGCAGCGGCTACAACCCAACGACCATGCTCAGCCGAATGCATTGGTTCAACCCGATGCGCAAGCGCAGGGCGGCGAGCGTCCTAACGGCGTCGCGCGTGTTACACCGCAGGCAGCACAGCAAGGCCGCTTCGCCGCGCCGTTTGCGGCACTGGCGCAAGGTGCCAATTTCCGCGCAGGCACGGTTGCGCTCGCCCCACGCCGGGCCTGGCGCCTCGGCCTGCGCGCGGCCTTCGTGCCATGGCACGGGCCGGTGTTCTGGCCCTATGCCTATTCGGACGTATTCGATTACGCGTTCTGGCCCTCTGGCTATGATGACGGTTACTTTGCCTATGCCTATGATGATTTCTTCGACGGCGTGTTCTGGGGCCAAACCGGCCCGCCGCCTGAGTACAGTTATGCGTATGCACCGCCAGACGCACGTCTAGCCCGATCGACCTCTTCCGTGGAAGAACTGTGTACGCAACCCGGCACGGGCATCACTGCTTGGCCGGTCGCAGAAATCAAAAGCAAGGTCGGCTTGAATACCGAGCAGAAGCAGCTACTCGACCAGGTGCGAAGCTCGGGCCAGCAAGCCGCCAGCGCGTTCAAAGCCTCATGCCCCGCGAAAAACGCTTTCGCGATGACGCCACCCGGTCGCCTGCTGGCGATGACGTTGCGGCTCACAGCCACGCTCGAAGCAGTGCAGACGGTCCGCCCGGCGATGGAGAAGTTCTATAACTCGCTGAGCGATGGGCGGAAGGAGCGCTTGAACGAAATTGGGCCGAAACAGCCCAAGAACAACGCCGAGGTCAACCAGACGTCGGCGCGGGATGGCAAGAGCTGCAGCGAACCGAAAGCCGGACTTGCCAATCTGCCGATCGATCGGATCGAGGACGCGGTCAAGCCGACCAACGCACAGGAAGATGGTTTGAAGCACCTTGCGGAGGCCACCGCCAAGGCTGTCTCGATCATGCAAGCCGCCTGCCCTGTGGACACGCCAATCACCCCGCCCGGTCGGTTGGAGGCTATGGAGAAGCGCCTGCAGACCATGATCGATGCAGCTAATACGGTGAAGCCTGCGCTCAACGACTTTTATGGGTCATTGAGCAGCGAGCAAAAGGCGAGATTTAACATCATCGGAAAAGCTGGCGAAGCTGGAAGAAGAGGTGAAACGGCTGGCCGCGATTGAAAAGGCATTTGCTCGCCTCGCGCGACAAGCAGATATCGCTGACCGATCCCGATTGCCGCTCGATGGCAACGAGCGGGCGCGGCTCAGGCATGGTCGCCTACAATGTGCAAAGTGCGGTCGACACCACGAACCATCTGATTGTCGCACACGAGGTCACCAACGTCGGCACTGATAGATCGCAACTGGCGACGATGGCGCAGGCGGCGAAAGCCGCGCTGCGCAGCGATAATTTGGACGTCGTTGCGGATCGGGGCTACTTTAAAGGTGAGGAAATCCTGGCGTGCGAACGGGCCGGGGTCGAGGCCGAGCAGACGCGCCAATCTTAAATCCGGGGGGCCACGATGAAGTCGATCGATAAAATATCACGATTTGACAGCGAATTCTGCTCGAGAACGATTGGCGTAGCCTAAAGGATCGGATCATGAAGATGGAAGAAATGGGTCAGCAACCGCTGGGGCGGCGTGAATTTAATAAACTTTGCGCGGCGCTCGGTTTATCGCTCCCCGCCATCAGCGCAATGATTGCGGGTGCGTCGACTCTCACCGCGGCCACTGGCGCGGCTTCAAACGGTGCAGGGCGTGCGGTAAAGTTCCACGACGGCACCATCGCCCCGGCGCTCGGTCAGGGCTTTGCGAGTCTTGGGCAGGGAAGACATCCGGAAGCCGTTGAGGAAGAAGCGCTGCGCACAGGCCTTTCGCTCGGAATGACATTGATCGACACGGCGGAGGGGTACGGCAACGGCCGCTCCGAGGAATTGATCGGCCACGTGATTGCCGGTCAGCGCGACCGCGTATTCCTAGTCTCCAAAGTGACGCCCAATCACGTGACGAGAAACGACATCGCGCGTGCTTGCGAGGCAAGCCTCGCCCGTCTCGACACTGATCATCTCGATCTCTACCTGCTGCACTGGCGAAATCCGGACACCGACCTCTCCGGCGTTGTGGTGGCGTTCGAAAGTCTACGCGTGGCGGGCAAGATTCGCGCTTGGGGCGTGTCCAACTTCAACGTCAGCGACATGGAAGACCTCTTCCGTGTTCCACACGGTGATCGCTGTGCGACCAATCAGGTCTATTACAATATCGGAGGCCGCGGTATTGAGTATGATCTGCTGCCGTGGTGCGAGCAGCGCGGCATGCCGGTGATGGCCTATGCTCCGCTCGGCCACAGCAGACTAGTGCGTGACCCCACGCTTGCTCGCATCGGCGCAGCACACGGTTGTTCGGCGACCGCGGTCGCGCTGGCCTGGGCCATCCGCAGCGGTAACGTCATCGCAATTCCCGAATCCGGCTCGCCGGCGCATGTAAAAGAGAATGCCGTTGCGCTCTCACTGATGCTCACGCCGCAGGATCTTCAGATACTGGATGCGGCGCATCCATTGCGGTGGGTAAATCTTTTGCGGCCGCTGTTAGATCGCAGCAAGCGATGGCTCGGGAATTTGCTGTGATGATAATAGCCGCGACCGGCTCTTAGACCTTTGTCGTGAGCGCAAAAACGCTTGCGACATAAATCCCCTGAACGAAATGCGTCGATGTCCGCGAAGTTCTGGCCGTCCACCCCATAAGCTAGTTGAGATCGGCAACGGCATCGAGCCGGTGCAGGACGGCGGCCTGTACGTCGAGCTGATCAGTGCCGCCTTCCTCAGGCGGATCGCCTGACGAATACCGCGCCGGCATCGACCGCGCGATCTCGAACGGCTGGTCCTGGCGGCATGAGAGCGGGACCTACCTGAAGTCCACGCCGGCTGGAGCCGAGCTGTTTCGCGAGGCCGATACGGAAATGACGGATTACGAGACCGTCATTCGCGACCTGCTGAGCGGCCAGTATACAAATCCGGTCCGGGTCGTCAGCTTCAACACCGCTGAAGGCTGGTCGCGCGATGTCTCCGCTGACATCGCCGAAGAGTTGCGGCAGCGCTGCGAAATGGTGCGGCGGGAACTTCCCGCGAGCCTTCGGGGCTTCTTCGAACGTTTCGATCAACCATCGGCGACTGAGCAGCGTCAACCTTGCTGACGTTGCTGCCACCATGACTTGACACACCGGTTAGGGCTGGTACTGCACCAGTGGAATATATAGAGCAGCGTGTTGATCGAGAGAGCGCGGCCGGACGCCGGCCGCGATTGGCGCCAATCCCGCTCGCTGTGACACCCCGATCGAGAGAAACTGATGCGGCGCGAGCTTATCATCGTTCTCTATCATCACATTGCGGAGGATGGCGACCCGTTAACAAAGCAGCTTGGCCTTGCCACAAGGCCAGATGCTTTTGAAAAGCACGTCCGGTATTTCGCGCAGAATTTCGATTTCGTGAGTGGATCGGACCTAATTTGCGGCGTTCTGCCACCGAGACCTCTTCTCATTACATTCGACGATGCGTATCGTTCGGTTCTCGACGTCGGCGCCGCCATTCTCAAGAACGCAAGTGCGCCATCGGTATTCTTCATCAATCCCGCAACATTGACGGGCGCCACATTGCCGATCGACAATGTCCTGTCGCTGGCTATCGAAGAATGCGGCCGCAAAGGGGTATCAGCCATCCTGAACATCACCGACGGAGGAATCTCGTCGGCCGTCCGCCGATTGCGGACGTCGTTCCGAGATTGAACCAGCCACAAGTTGCGGAAGCAAAGCAACGGCTTTGTTTTGCGATGGGCACTACCGAAGCGGAAATACGGCGCGGCTCAAACCTCTTTCTCGGGACCGCTGACATCAAGGCGCTCTCCAGCATGCGAATTGAAATAGGCAACCACTCGATGGGCCACACATTTTTCCGTTCTCTCTCACCGACCGAACTGGAGACGGAAATCGTCGAGAGCCGCGCACTTCTGGAGTATCTATCGGGCCAGCCGGTGCCATATCTAAGTATCCCATATGGAAACATGTTGGATGCGACCGGAAATGCGCTCACCGCGGCACGGCGCAGCAAACACAAGGCAATTTTTCTGGTCCATGCGAAAAGCAATCGCTTTCGCCCGGCGTCAGACATTTTCTATCGAGTCAGCCCGGGGGCTGCGGCGCTCGAAGACCTTCCGTTCAAGCTCCGCGTGATGCCGATGATACGATCTGTAAGGGGCTGGGTATGGTAGCTGCGCGTGCCAAGCGAAAACGGATTGCAATACTTACGCAGGATGGTCCCGAACATCACTATGTCGTAAACACCCTATGTGCTGAGTTGGCTATCGATCGTATAATTGTCGATCGGCAGCCGCGGAGACCAGATATCCGCCGTGCGATGCGCAACGGCGTCAGGCACTTGCTCAGTAAAGCGGCGCGGGCCAGCTTTCTCAAATTGATCGGCGATGAGGAAGCGCGGGTTCGGTCGCTTCGGCGCCTGTTCGGAAAAAGGGGTGAGGTTTTTGATGCACCGGACAAACTCTATTATCTCGATGGCATCAACAGTGATGAGACAATTGCGCTATTGCGGCAGCTAGATCCTAGTGCGCTTCTTGTCTATGGTACGTCGGTGGTGAAGAATAACGTGCTCGGCCTGGCGCGCGATATTTGCCTCAATATGCACACGGGCATCAGCCCCCAGTATCGTGGGACCGCGTGCGCTTTCTGGCCGATCGTCAATGGCGAATTCGAAATGGTTGGGGCGACTGTCCATGAATGCACGTCACAGATCGACGGCGGAACTATCTACGAAACAGTGCATGCACAATACGAGCCCGGGGACGACTTGCACACGATTTTCGGCCGTGCGGTCATTGTCGGTGCAGACGCCTATGTCGGGGCAGTAAAGCGCTATCTCGCCGGCACCTTGAATGGAACGCCGCAAGACCTCACTCTTGGGCGCGAATATCGAGGGTCCGACCTCACGATTGGCCGGGAACTGGTGGCAAGGCGCCGCCTTGCACGGTGGGCAACAAGACCAAATTGCGGCAATCCGCGCTGCCGTCCTGGGTGATTCTCGTGGCGCTGGCGCTCTTCGTTCAACGGATTTCTTCGATATCATCGAAGCCTTCGTGATGGCTAATCGGAGTCCCTCCTGATCTGTGGGTGTGGTTCGCGCTCAATAACGGCCGGCCGCTGACCGCCTTCGCTGGCATCTGGACCGAGTTCACTCAAATAGAAGGGACGCAACGCCGCCACGACTGCCCGACATTAGAAACTATGCATGGTTGCTAAACCAAACGGGGCCAAATTGGGCCACTGCTGAATCGGGCCATTGTGGGGCTTAAAACAGGCCAGCACTGAGAAACGCGACAACGAGCGCCGTCGCGACCAGCGCGTTGACGCTGGTAACGATGATACCGAGGTAGAGACCGCCTATAACGTTCTCTGACCGGAACTTGATCCGCTTTTCGGGCATCGCACTTTCCTCGTGCAATTATCCCACCCAAGACATCACGCGCGAATCGGGATTCCGTTCCGGGCCAAATGTATAAAAAGCAAATTAAGAGTCTGCGCGGCCCTATTTTGGTGGCTGTAGCTCGCCCTTCAGCCAGCCGATGATCTCATCGGTTTTCAGCGGGTCTTGGCCATCGCATTCGAGGCACTGGAACGTGCGCGGGCCTTTGCCGCCGGGAGGCAGCGCTAGAATCAAATAAGCCCCGCAGTCGGGGCAAGTCGGTCGTTTGGCCTGTCCCATGGGACAATTTTGCCGCTGCCCAAAATGCTCGTCAATTGAAAAACCAAATTTGGCCACAAGCGATAAGGCTACGCGGTCTCACTCGCCGGAGCCATCGGCCGCCGATCAGGCCGCCTACTTCGGCGACGGGACGACCTTCAACTTGATGTTGGCGGATTCACCATGGCGGAAGTAGCTCGTCCGCCCGGCGTCCCGCTTCACTTTGATCGATCCGTCAGTCTCAATCACGGTCCCAAGTTCTTGGGTGTTGGGCGGATGCTGTAAGATAGTGGAATGACTGTTGGGGTCGGGCGCTCAGTTTTGGCTTTCTTCGACCATTGAAGCGGCCCGGAGCCGCCCAGAATTGGCCCTTGGGCCGAAGCAGCCTTCCACAACTGCAAATCATCTGGGTTTAAAGAAATGAAACCTCATGATCTCAAATCGATGTCGGTGGACGAGCTTTGGTCCCTTCACGAGTTTGTCTCCGCGACATTGGCTCGCAAAATACAAGCCGAAACAGCAAGGCTTAATCAGCAATTGAGTCAGCTCGGCCTGGGCGCCGTCCCTGTAAAGAAGGTGAGTCACGCGCGGCGATCTTACCCGCAGGTTTTTCCGAAATATAGAAATCCCGCAGAGCCGTCCGAGACTTGGGCAGGCCGCGGGAAGAAGCCGCGCTGGCTGACCGCACAGCTCAGGTCGGGAAAACGAATCGACGATTTTCGGATTTGATTAGCGACGGCGTAAGCGCCTTCTAAGTTCGAGCCACCGAATGCGCGTTCTTTTACTACGGTCTCCCCGCGGCTGATCGGGCCTGTCCTGCTCTCCTGACTTGCTTGCGTAGTCGCTCCAATTCGCGTAACTGAGCAACCAGATTCAATCTTTCGTCGATGACGGCTGCAGCGCTCGGCTGAAAAGAACTCACTGAAACTCCAAATAACTAAAATGGGAGCGGCGGGGGCACAACACTCTCAGTCAAGCTCACGCAAAATCGCACCCCCGAAAACCTCATTCAGGTTCCCGAGCTTACAATAAAGACCGCCCGAAGGCGGTCAGTTCATGGGAAGGAAGCGCCCTGTCATGGCGGATAACAGCTGTAGCAACCCCCGGGCGGCGAGCGGCTGCGCTGACAGCGTCGATCGTCAAACAAGGCGGGTCAGTGTCGGGATTAATCACTAATCATTTCCCCTTCACTTTCTTGGCTGGCTTCCCGCCCGGGTCTTTCGACAGGATACGCAGCATCGTTGCTCGGACAGCACACAAAAAGGCTCACTCGCAGGACAACTCCGAGGCATGGCTTAAGTCCGACTTTCTCGGTATCGACGCACAGCTTCGTTGACCTTGTCGCGATCATACCGATCTTCTGGAGAAAGGCCCATCACCGGGTAACGGACATCGCCATCGATCAGCAGCATGCTGTCGCGCGGCTTTTCCGCCCATTCCCACCACTGATCAAAGGCGTCTTTCATCGGACGATCCTAGAGGCCTTCGCCGGTTTAGCGCGCGGCGTCACGTCCGGGTCCGGCCTGTCCTCGTTGAGCGCTCGCATCACGCCGATCCTGCAAACATCGTCCGGCCGTCCGCCTCCGCAACCAAGATCAGCGCCTAGGTGAATTGCTACCGTGTTCCACCAGGTGAGCACCCCGTGGCACTTTCGACGTTGGGACAACTCGCTCCCAAGCGCGCATCATCACTCGGCCGGTCGGATGCCAACCCCGCTAACCGGCGAGGCCCGGCGCGTATTCGACGGGGACGCCGCGACCGGGCCAATCGTTGCGCTTGCCTGACCTGGTACCGCAATTTGTTCAATTCGTATAACTGAAGATCGAGATTGGCTGCGTCGCGAAAGAGGATCGAAAGACGCGCCTCGTCGGCGGTAATAAACCACTGCTGGGAGGGACTCATTTGAAACCCCAACTAACTAAAAATGGACGCCACAAATTAGGGAGCAAAGAGCTTTGACGTATGTCATCATGGTGAACAGAAGGTTCAAATTAGTCCACCATTGGCAGACCCGTAGAACTACGGCTTCCAGTTTTTCTGACAAAGCAAACGCCGCCGGAGCGGAATATGATCGCTCGGCGGCGTTGGTATTTCCGCCGGCGGCGTGACCTTGGACGCCGGTCGGATTTGAAGTCCTATGAGTCTTCAGGCGGGAGGGTCACTTGGACCGGCGCCGCGTCTCAAACGATCGACGGCGACGAGGACTGAGGGCCGTTCAAGCACCTCCACGAGCCTGTCGAGAAGTCTTTCGTTGTCGTGATGTTTTGGCTCAAGATATTCTTCAAGAATGCGCTGGGCTTCACTGATAGCTTGAACGGCGAGTTCTTGATCGCTCATTGCTTGGAACTCCACGCAATTGAACCACCTATTTAATTTAGACCCGCTAAACTTGTTCCGCAACCGGAACCGGACCTAGAGGGGCCGGTGGGGTTGACGACAAAAATCCGAAATGATGCACTGCAACCATTGCAGTCCGTCTATTTTGGAGTTTGCTATGAATGACGTGGTTGAACGTATTTTGAATACCTACCAATCGATATGTCCTCTCGATGCCGGGCAAGCTGCGGACTCAAGGCAGAAAATCAGCCGATATATCGAAAGCCTGGCCTCTGCTGGCCAGCGCGATACCGAGCAGCTGACGATATACGGCTTGGCGTATTTGACAGAACTGCGCGAGGGGCACGATTCTCGGTTCACAGGGTGCTAAGCGTTAATCCCGGTATATTCGCGCGGCCCTGACTCACCAGCGACCTGCCTAGATTCGGCAAAGGGCCTTGGCGCAGGCCTCGGCCACGCACCGCCGCGTGGGCATCGGCGAAGGCGCGGGTGACGACGATTTCATAATGGGCGACCGGACATCTCCGCCACGATGGCCGCAGGTAGTGCACACAAACAGCGGTTCAAGATCGGACGGTGATCGGCCCCGCCATTGGGCGCACCAAAGGCACCGCCAGACTCGGATTAGGACATGAGTGGTGCCCCATTTCCAGAAAGCGGCCCCAGGCACCCCCGTAGACTAATTCGAAACGTCAGATCACTATGCCTAAGTTAATTTTTGCCTTTTGTAGCGTTCATTTTGTTAGTTTAGGGTTTCAAATGAGTAGTTCTCAGCAGCGCCTTACAGGTGCCAACGCGACCCGGCTTGCAGTCCTCATCAACGACGTAGCCAATCTCAATGTTCAGTTACGCTAATTGAACAGATTGCGCGACCGGGTTGCGAAAGCGCAACTATCGGCCCGGAGATCACGACGGAGATTCTCCGGGAAGCCCGAGCGGTAGCGTTGAATGAAGCGATATTTGATGCCGTGCCACTTTCCCAGGATATCGACCGGGTAGTTGAACTGTCTCGCCCGGATAGTGGACAGGAAGCGGGGCTTCAGGAAGCCGTAAACCTCAACGCGATCATCATCAGCTTATCGCACCTCAACATAGTCGCCTTTGCGTCGCCGCTGCTGACACGGCGATCAGCGGTGCGCTTGGTGCTCAGTCGCGAACAGAAACGGCATCGGCCGGGGCCTCTCACCGCGGCCTGTTTCAATGCAACAGCCACCAAAGAAGCACCCCCAGCATAGCCCACAGCCCGAGGCTCAACACGATGGCCAAGATCCACGGCTTGGGCGACGAGAAGCGAATAACCTTCCCGTGGTCGATGCTATCAACCTTTAGACGTCGCGGCCGATGGGACGATATGTGGACCATTCGAAACAGGCCACTTTGAATCGGGCGATGGTTGCACCGACCGCCGGGAATTTCGTCGCGTTGAACACGCAAGAGCGGCAGACCAATTACCCCAGCACACGCCGCATAATTAATCAAATTAAATATTTAAATTCAGCATTAAGTTAGCTGGTCGTCAGTCCTCGACCTCCGACGGAAGCAATTCGATCGTCTGTCCGGCCTCGGCGTGCGACAGCTTGGCCTGCAGGAAGGGAGCGAGCCTTTGAATGATTCGATGCCTCTCGAGGTAAATTTCGCGTCCGATGGCATCGCTATAGAGCCGAATGGCATGAACCGTGTCACGGGGCACCTTGCAGCTCACCGGGCCAAAATCAGTCGTGGCCTCGACGTGAAGCGCCTGACCGTCCCAATCGATCTCGCGTGAGAATTCCGTGGCCATCGCTCAACCCTGCGGTCTGAATGACCTACAATTAAATATAGCATCGAATTAAATTGTAAAATACAATTAAATGCAAACAAACCATTGTAATAAATCGAAACAAAGCGACTGTGGGTTAATAGATGGCCGGGTCGGTCACGTACGCCCTTGAATTTGCTGGCAATATATACGACAGGCCACGATTCAACTACGCGGCTGCTGGGCGCCTACAAATCTCATATCGATTGAATATGATGAACGCGCTTCTCGTTGTCCTAGGCGCGTCGTCCGGACCTAGCGGCCGGGCTCGAAGCTGAGAATCTCGACCGTCGCGCCTGAGGCTCGACGCGCTAACCTGAGCAAGTTTGCCCACATCGGGAGTATTATCGAAGTCTGGATTCGGCTCGTCCATCCTCAGTAACTGCCCGAAATCTAGGCCCTCTCTTATCGTTATCGGCACTTTCAGGATACATCGTGATCGGCAACGACGCCGCAGCTTCCGTCGTTTAGGAAAAACCAACCCCTGCCTGCGACTTCCCTCCATCGACTATTACCTGCCTCAGAACGACGCAAGCTGACTACACCAAAACGCCAAGCACTCTTGTCTCCATCATATGGCTGGTCGGAGAGGAGGTCCTGATATCGGGGTACCGGCCAAGTGTGGTCCAACACATCCCATTCCCCTAGCTTCCCTCCCAGCCAAAAATCAAAGTGATCCTTGATTCGCGTTCCTGGCGGGTTTGGAAACAAGGAATTTATGTGGGCTATTCCGTCCTGATCCAGCCGTGTTGGAAGGGCCTCCACGACCCGTCTCAGAAGCTGAGTGCCATCAATGCCGCCACTCCAAAAATTGTCGCCCGCGTTGGCAGCAGTGTCGGGTGCATAAGGAACATTGGCGATCAATAGATCGCATGTCCCATGGATAGAATCGAGCAGATCGCTAAGGACAAAATCAATGTTGCTCTTCTCGTTCAATGCAGCATTGAAGTTGGAAAATGCAATGGCACGAGGGCTGATGTCCGCACCGACCACTCTGGAGGAGTGATCGCTTGCAAGTATAGCGTGCACCCCCGAGCCTGTCCCAAGATCGATGGCGCGTCTACGACGGATTCTGCTGACAAAGCCTCCGAGAATGAAGCTCTCTCCCCACAGCCACATGACCTGATTAATTGCAGTGTTCTTCTCCGCCTGATCCGTAACGATGTACTTCCCGAAACATGGAAATACGCACAAGCTCGCCGTCAAGAGATCCCCGTTTTTTTCCACCAATCTCATTTCAAGCGCCGCATCCACGAACGCGGATGAAATCTGGTTCGCTATGAGGTCTGCGCTCACCGGATGCCCATCGATAAACAGCGTAATCAGGTTGTCTATTGGATCGTTCGGCCGAGCAATCCAATTAGATCACATTTTTTGCCAGAAATTCACTCCCAGACGCGGGAATACCCCAAGGCGCGCTGCGCAACTTGCGAGGTCGTAGCCGCAACGCCGCAGCTCCTCGACGAAATCGGCCATTCGGTCATGCCTGTCCAGGATGACCGGCAACGGAACTCGGCGGGAAACTGTCGATAGGAGCGTTGTTGCCGGTCCTTCAGGCGTGGCCGAAATCGTTGCGCCTGGGCCGTTGTTCGACTGACCTTGCCGCAACAAAGTCAGGAGCTCGTCCTTTCGGCTTGCCAACGCTGCCCGCATCTCAGCATCAAGCGCGCCCGCTGGAGCACTGCACTTGAGCTGATCGTGTTCGACCCAGAGCTTGATATCCCGTTGGCGGAGGACCGACAGAAGCGCACCAGTTTCCGTCATAGGCTGAACTCCTCACGTTGACCCGACCCGGCTTGCGCGTTCGAGGCGCTGCTCGTCAACACGAGCACGTCGATAATTTCTGAAACGCCAGCAACCGTCGGCCGTTCGAACAGACTCGCGAGACTGAGGTCGACACCGAAAATCGCACGAAGTTTTGCGACCAATGCAGTGGCGGTCAGTGAATCTGCCCCGAGATCAAAGAAGTCATCGTGGATACCGATTCCATCGAGCTTTAGAAGCTCGCTCCAGATCGCCGCAACGGCTTCTTCGCTCTTGTTCCTGGCAGCTCCGCCTTTTCCTGCTCCTGAGCTTGCGCTCGATGGAACAGGGAGGGCCTTGCGGTCTATTTTCCCGTTCGGTGTGAGCGGAAGCGCATCGAGGTATATGATTTGGACGGGGACCATGTATTCGGGTAGTCTTCCCCTCAAGTACCCTCGAAGTTCATCGGTGCCTGGCGTCTCACGGTCATATGGGACCACGTATGCCGCAAGGACCCTTTTTCCAGGCTCATCCTCGTGCGCAACAACGGTGCAGGATTGAACATTGGGATGGGCCGCGAGGCTTGCTTCAATCTCACCGAGTTCGACCCGATAGCCGCGGATCTTGACCTGGTCGTCGGCGCGCCCAAGGTATTCAAGCGTGCCGTCCGTGCGGTACCGGGCCAAGTCTCCGGTCTTGTATATGTGCGACCCGGGGACACCACTAAACGGATCCGCCAGGAACCGTTCTGCGGTCAACTCGGGCCTATTTAAATAGCCGCGAGCTACGCCTGCTCCGCCAATATATAGTTCGCCGATTACGCCAGGCGGAACTGGCTCTAAGCTCGCGTCAAGGACATACAACTGTGTGTTTGCGATCGGCCGGCCTATAGGCACAGAACCAGTATGAGGATCCCCAGGCTGCACCTCGTAGACACAGCAGCCGACGACCGTTTCGGTTGGACCATACTCGTTAATCAGCCTCGTCTCTGGGGCGGCCTCCCGCCAAAGATGGAGACTTTCGGCCAGCAGATTTTCACCTCCGATCACGAATGTTCGAGACATACCCGCCGCCTCGCCCTTGCTAATCTGATGGCCAAGCAGTTCCAAGTGAGCCGGCGTGATCTTGATGAGACCGCGGTCACCCGATCTACGCAGAGCCGCCAACAGATTCTGTGCAGCGATGTCCTCGGGCAGCAACTCCACGCTTCCACCCGCCAGGAGCGGTGCGTAGAGGCTCGTGACCGTGAGGTCGAAGGAAATAGAGCTGTGAACGGGAACCGAAAGCCGCGGCCCCAAAGCATAGGCTTTGATTGCCCACCATAAGTAGTTAACCAAGCCTCGGTGAAGGATCATTGCCCCTTTGGGGGTACCGGTCGATCCAGAGGTGTACATTACGTAAGCAAGGTTCGACGGGCTTGCGATCGGTGCAAGGTTGTCATGCGGCTCCCGAACTAGCATTGGCCAGTCGGAATCCAAGTAGATGACTTTGCTGGTAGTCGACGCAAATAGTCGACGATGCTTCTCTTCCGTCAACAGGATGGCTGTGTCCGCGTCGCCGACCATGAACGACAGCCGCTCAAGCGGGTAAGTTGGATCCAACGGCACGTAGGCCCCTCCTGCCTTCCACACCGCCAGCAATGCGACTACCATTTGCGGCGAACGATCGAAGCAGACCCCCACAAGCACATCGGGCCCAACACCACTCCGACGAAGGTGATGTGCCATTCTATTGGCGCGCTCGTTCAGTTGTTGGTAGCTGAACTGCTGCGCCCCGAACTCGAGGGCCACGGCCGCAGGGTCGCGGGCGACTTGCTGCTCGAACAACTCGTGCGCACAAACCTGTGGGAAATCAGCACGCGTGTTGTTCCACTTGTGATGAAGCTGGTCCGATTCGCCCGCTGCAACTGCTGGCCGGCCGTGCGCGCGGGCCTCGCTAAGTGTCGTCATAGAGAGCTCCCTATAATTTCCTTCATGATCTCATTCGAGCCTGCGTAGATTTTTTGCACACGGCTATCGACCCACATACGTGCAATCGGATATTCCTGCATGTACCCATAGCCGCCGTGCAATTGCACACACTCATCAATAATTCGACACTGGCAATCAGTAAGCCAGTACTTTGCCATCGCAGCAGTGACCGAGTCGAGCCGGCCTGCGATGAACTGCTGAATGCAGTTATCGACGAAAATTCGTCCGACCTGAGCATCGGTCTTGCACTCGGCAAGCTTGAACCGAGTGTTCTGCAAATCGATCAGCGGCTTCCCAAACGCTTTCCGCTCCTTCACGTAGCGTGTTGTGAGATCCACCGCGCTCTCTGCCGCCGCGACCGCGCTCACGGCAATAGACAGTCGCTCGTAGGAGAGCTGGTCCATCATCTGGAACAGCCCTCGGCCCTCGCCGGGACCGAGCAAGTTTCCAATAGGCACGCGCAATTCGTCGAAGAACAGCTCGCATGTATCCTGAGCACGCCGGCCGACCTTGTGAAGCGCACGTCCAACCCGATAACCGGCTAAGTCGTTGACTTCGAGCACCAGCAACGAGAGCGCCCTCGGACTCGCTGCCGCACCGCCGGTCCGAACAGCAAGGCAGACGAGGTTCGCATATGAGCCATTCGTGATGAACGTCTTGGAGCCGTTGACTACGTACTGATCTCCTTCCCTTCGGGCGGCAGTCTTGATTGCCTGGACGTCAGAACCGGCATCAGGCTCCGTCATACCAATCGCGCCGATGAGTTCGCCGGAGGCCATGCGCGGCAGCCAACGGCGCTTCTGCTCTTCGCTTCCATAGGCAAGGATGTAATGCGCAACGATACTCTGAATGCCGAAGCCGGAATGAACACCCGCGCGAGCGAGTTCTTCTATGACAACCGCCTCGTGGGCGAACGTACCGCCGCCCCCGCCATAATCCTCGGGCACGTCCGGGAGCAACAAGCCGACTCGACCCGCCTTGCTCCACGCCTCGGGGTCGGGACGACCATGCTCATCCCATCTCGCCTGATGTGAGACAAATTCCCTTGCGATGAACTCGCGAGCCACCTTCCGGAAGGCCCGCGTCTCATCGGTCGTCCAAGGCGGCTCGCGGTTAATCAATCTCATTTCCCCTTCGCCCAACCTCCAAATACGGGCGCCACGCGATGACCGCGCTATTCGCCAAGGCGGATTGCCTGAGTTCAATCAGGGCTTTGATTGTAGAAACATCCCACAGATCAACCGACGGACCGACAATGCCGCTGACGACATCCTGGGGACCACGGAGGGGGGCGTCAATAAAGTCCATAATTAAAAACCCACATTTAATTTTATCTCGCAAAAACAATCATTGGGCCTCGCCAAAATGACTATAAACCACAAACCTCTTATCCATAAGCGCCTTGTCAGACCTGCTAAAAAACAGCCCGCCCGAACTCCCGCGATTAAAATTGACACAAATATAATTATTGGCAAGCTATTAATGTATTAAAATATCCTATTGTATTTCGGTCCCTTTCCGTATGCTATCCTTGGGCCACGCCGAAATGAGCGCGTTGCAGGCGACCTTGTCGCCCGATCGGGTCGTATGCCGAACAATCAAGAGAGCCCGATGCGATGAAAACAGACGGTTCAAGTGGCAGCTGGCTGACGCCCTGCTAGGCGATGAGCCCTTGAAAGGATTGATTGCGGCTTCTCAAGAAAAAAAGTGGGTGCCGGCGCGGGACGTTCAATCTGCGGTTGAGACCTGACCGCCAACGCGTCGGGCACTCAACGTGCGGCCTAAGGGGCGAGATTCCCGATTCCGTAGTTTGTGGCTCTCTTGGGCCTGCCATTCCTTAATTGAGGCCCGAATGCCGATGCATACCGCCCAAAACTGCCACGTTGCATTCCAGAAGTGGACCGTGAGCCCAACCATCATGAATATCATGATAACTTGCGTGAACCCCGTAGCAGCTCGCATCATAAAGGGGTCAATTCCACGAGATGTAGCCTTGGACGCGAAACTTACAAACGACCCCACATTAGCCAACAAGAAAAACACAACCATTGGAATACCGTACCGGGCGGCGCAAACCAACCAAACGTTATCCACGGTGGTGGCGGAAAGAAATTCATCATTTCCGATCGGCCCGAATCCGTACCCCGTAAGCGGGCGCAATGAAATTTGCTCGGACACATAATCGAATACATATATGCGAAAATATCCGGTCTCGGGATCCAACGTCAGATGCGAAACGAGCCACGAAAGCGGCTTGGCGGCCACGCTGAAGATGGTCAATAGAAACACCGTAAATATTACCATTATTAGTTTCCATCGCCAGGCATAGCGGCCAAGTAAACGATCGTAGACGAAGAACATTATCATCAATGTAAACGCTAGAAGGGGGCCAGAAGAAATCGCTAAAACACACCCAAAAAAACAAAAAGCAGCCCAAAGGTACTTCGTAGCTTTATTCTCGAAAAACAGAAGGATGGAAGCCGCAGCGACGCAGAATGTGCCGTACTGTTCATACATTTCGAGTGTCGATACCGCTCTAACAATGCCCAACCGATATTGAGGCATATAAAATGGGTTTGGCAGAATCATATTTGAAATCGCTTGCACCACATTTTGCCCAAATAGTGGATCCAACACGGCTAGCGAAATTATCAAGAACGTAATTATTTTGAATATCCGCAAGAAGTGTTTCAGTGCATGCGGACCATAGAAGTATACTCGACCCAGAATATAGCCGCCAAATAACTCGATAACGGAAGCGACGGCTGATGGGTTCAATCCATCTTCCGGAATCCTCGACCCGATCATCCACACCGCTGTGAGGAAAACGAAAACGTCGGAGGCGACAACCCGGCGTGGAGCCTGCAACAAAGTCAACAAACCAGGCAAAAGCAGCAAAGTAATTGCGGCGCGTCCCGGCGTGAATTTAACACCGTCGCCGGACAAATGAACATTCAGGCCAGCCGGAATCAACAAAATTGCGGTAAGGAGCAGCCATCTGGGAAATGCTCGCGTCTCTACCGAGACATTCTCGCTTTCCAACGCGGGGCCGAAACCCCCAACGAGAGCGCCGCTTGCAACCTTTGCGTGATTCGCGCCGCCGGGATTCAACATCTGCCCGAAGATCCTAATCTTGCCATTTCGACCGAAGGATATAATTTGCTACCGAGTGGCGTATTATGTAGCATTATATCTCTTTAAATACAGCGGCAAATTTCGAGCCGTTCCCGGGGAATCAATGCTCGCGCCTGCGCCGGGGCTGCAAGGAGCCTGCCCGCACAATCGGAGAGCCTAAGCGTGCTTGACAGATTCCATGTTTATGTATGCGCCCGGAGTACAATCGACAGACCGATTTTGGAGCGGGATCTTGCTCGCTCACCGGCGATCGCCAAGAAGGACGTCCCCCTGACCATCTTATGGAATCAAAAAAGCGCCTCAATTGCTTTTGCGAGCGCAGTTAAAAGCGCCACGGCGGATTTTCTGGTGTTTACCCATTGTGACGTTTACTTTCCGGAACGGTGGTTTGAGCGCCTTGCATGGGAGGTCGACCGTCTCACTCAAACGGATCGTAATTGGGCCGTGGCGGGGTTTTCCGGGCTCACGCCCTCCGGCGAGCTTGTGGGGCGGATCTGGGATTGTTCCTTAGAGCCTTTCACCCGAGGCATTTACGGAAAAGCTCTTGTCGGCCCGGTTCCGATAGTAAGTACTGATGAAATGGCGTTTGTTCTTCGCCGAGATGCGGGAATAACATTCGATCCGCAACTTCCCGAGTTCCATCTCTATGCGACTGATCTAATTCTTACAGCGGAACGCTCAGGCAAGCGGTCCTACGGGGTAGATATGCCCCTCATACACAATGCGAAAGCGCAGCTCCAGATCGGGGAAGATTACAGAAAATCGTATCGCTATATGATTGAGAAATGGCGCGATCGGCTACCGGTCCCGACGACTTGTGGTCCTTTGACTTCAAGGCCGTTTACTATTTCACTGCGGCGTCTGCGGATTCGCTACAAGGCAATATTTCGGCAGACGACCTACTCCACCGATCGCATTTCGGATCCTTCGGCAAAAGCCAGAGATTTAGGCTTGGATCAATTGTTGCTGGAAGGAATGGTCGATGGTTGAGTTGTTTGCGTTTTGAAAAAAGCATCGGCTCCGGTGGCGGGATGGCGGGGCCGCCGCGCAGGCTACCTGACGATCGCTTCGATGCCGTGCTTAATTTTTTTGATGCCAGCGCGAAGTGTTTCTCGCGCTCTCACTACGGGCATTCCGAGATATTTGTTAAAGCGCTCTTCGGGTCGGGCAACAAAGATCGTGCTGTGGGACTGGCCCCTCCAATGGGCCGGCGCTTCGCGCGTGTAGTAATACGCAGCAAACGACTTGCGCGGACTTCCAGCGGCTGGGCTGACCGGGACCACGCCGTGGTAGCTGATGTCGCTGGTTTCGAAGACCACGCAGCGGCTCAAAATGGGAGAAAAGGTCGCCGCGCAATGCTTGACCTGCCTGTCCCACAGTTGGAACTGACCGCCCCAATCATCCTTCCAGTCCGGGTTTAGGTATAAAAGCAGATTGAGGCGTCTGTGCAGCTTCCTATCCTCGATAAAATTAAAATCGACGTGCACATCGAGCTTTCCGCCGGGCCCGGTAATGTGGATTCCGCCTCCGGAAAGCTGGTCATCTGCTAGCAGGTTCGGTATTCCAGTGATGTAGGATAGGTCGGCCAAGAATGCCGGCGATGCCAGAAGATGGTGTAGATTTTTTACTTCTGGAGCGAATTTCGAAGCGTCGGTGATCTGCACCTTTTTTCGTTCGTTGATCGTCGAGAACATTTTCCCCTGATCAAGCGCAACTTCGAATGGGGGGTAGGCTTCCGCAATCCTTCTTGCGGAGCCCTCTTCCAGGAAATGATCAATCGAAAAAAAGGGAAATGGTTTGGCGTTCCTGTATGACGCCCGGAGCGCGTCACGGTCCAATGGGCTTAACATCGCAATTACTCCCGACTGAGCCCCGAATCTTACCGCCGCCGACCTCCGGGTCAAGCCATTAAATGTAATAGATATTAAATCTAATAAACATTAAATATAGAGGTCGTTTTCAATCTCGAAGTTCTTTCATACGGGGCGGTTGCGACAGCATCCAGGGAATATTCTGCAGACGGGTACCGGGAAAGAAAG
>Ga0066671_10000078_pt1 | contig 25779 bp, 22 predicted proteins | sample GraSoiAngelo_120_FD_62294 | JGI IMG/M metagenome (GOLD analysis project Ga0066671, IMG submission 62294) | Grasslands soil microbial communities from the Angelo Coastal Reserve, California, USA - 14_0919_09_20cm | ecosystem: Environmental > Terrestrial > Soil > Grasslands | place: USA...
GCGTTCAGGAATCCGCAGAAATAATGCCGGTGCGCAGCTCGCGATTTGCCACGCTCGTGCTTCGGCTTCTCGCAGCAATCAAGGAGTTGCTTCCAAGGTTATGCACCAGCCTTTAGCTAGATGGCTTGAAGCCCCACTTCGCCGTCCTGCTTGGAGCCTGGCCTGCCGACCCATACAACGTTGCACCGGATGGAGTCCAGTTCGTCGCTGGAGATGACCTCCACGACTTGTCCCCGCTTGAGCCGGAAATGGCCGCGGAGCCGGAAGCCCTCGGGGGAGCGATCAAGGATGAGGCAGGGAACCCGGCGCGGATGGGAGCCGAGATCGACAACCACACTGGCCCCTTTTTTCATCACGGTCCGCTGGGAGCGGCGAGCTTCATGAGGAGGTGAGGTGGGCAGGGCTTTGTCCTCGAGGCTGAATTTCCACATGCTACCTATAATGGGGAGGCAGAGCATGCAGAGGCCATCGGGTGAATACCTGTATTTTGTACATGCAGTAATTAGTAACTAGAAGACGTCTGATTTGTGGCTCGGGTGGCGGGGGTCCGGCAAAAAGAGTCGACAGTTATGATCAACCGCGCGGGGAAAGGGAGGTACCTTTCATCCCGAATGATGGAAGGGAGCCCGTTAATCAAGCCTTGAGGTAAAACAGATAAAGCGGCTTTGCGGTTGCGGGTGCCAGAAAGGCAAGATACCGCGCTGGGGCGCGGCGTTACGTTTCGGCCATGCAAGCCTTTCGAACCCACGGCGGCGGACGACGTCTCGGCGTCTGCTACAATCGTGGATTCATATTTCGACCAGGAGATGCGCTAGGACATGTTCGCAACAGCCACGAAGATTAGGAAAGTGCATGCCCGGCAGGTACTGGATTCGCGGGGGAATCCCACGGTAGAGGCGGATGTTTACCTGGGAGGCGGCGGGCCGGGAGACGGCGTGCGCGGGCGAGCGGCGGTGCCTTCCGGGGCGTCCACAGGCGAGCATGAAGCGTTGGAGCTGCGCGACGGCGACAAATCGAAATATCTCGGCAAGGGCGTTCTAAAAGCGGTTGCCAACGTCAACGCCGAGATTGCCAAAGCGGTTGTGGGCACCGACGCGGGGGACCAGCGTGCGCTCGACAAGAAAATGATCGAGCTCGACGGGACGCCAACGAAGTCGCGCCTCGGGGCCAACGCGATTCTTGCCGTTTCGATGGCGGCGGCGCGCGCCGCAGCGGCCGCGCAGAACTTGCCGCTCTACAAATACCTGGCGGGTTACTCGACGGACAAATCCGCGAACCTGCTGCCGTGCCCGATGATGAACATCCTGAACGGCGGCGCGCATGCGGACAGTTCCGTGGATTTTCAGGAGTTTATGGTGATGCCGGTGGGAGCGCCGAGTTTTTCCGAGGGGTTGAGATGGGGTGTGGAAGTGTTTCATGCGCTCAAAGCCGCGCTGAAAAAGCACGGGTACTCGACGGCGGTGGGCGACGAAGGCGGATTTGCGCCGAGCTGCAAGTCGAATGAAGAAGCGATTCAGATTGTTCTTGAAGCCGTTGCCGCGGCGGGTTACAAGCCCGGCGAGCAGGTGAGCATCGCGCTCGATCCGGCGTCAAGCGAATTTTTCGACAAGGCGAGCGGGAAGTACGTGTTCAAAAAGTCCGACAAGTCCGCACATACGCCCGAAGCAATGGTGGAATATTGGTCAAAATGGGTTGAAAAATACCCCATCGTGTCGCTGGAAGACGGCATGTGCGAGCAAGACTGGGCGGGTTGGAAAAAACTTACACAGAAAATCGGCTCGAAGAGTTCTTCCAAAAAAATTCAGTTAGTCGGCGACGACATTTTTGTGACCAATACGCAGATTTTCTCGCGGGGGATTAAAGAAGGGATTGCCAACGCCATCCTTATCAAGCTGAATCAAATCGGCAGCGTAACAGAAACGATCGACGCGATCGAACTGGCGCGCAAATCCGCTTATCACTCGATCATTTCGCACCGCTCGGGGGAGACCGAGGACACGTTCATCGCAGATTTGGCCGTAGCTACGAGCGCGGGGCAAATTAAAACGGGCTCGGCGAGTCGCACCGATCGCATTGCGAAATACAATCAGCTGCTGCGGATTGAGGAAGAACTGGGTTTCGCGGCGCGGTTCAATGGGAAGGCCGCCCTGGGCTGAGAAAAGTTGCTACCGGAAGGTTGCCGCTACTGTGCAAAACCCAGCGGTATGATCGCGTGCCCGTATGATACCGATTCGCCTTTTGCAGCGCAAATTCGGCGTAGTACCATTGACAGGGGTCACGGGTCCCGCCTAGCATCCTTTGCAGCCCACCTTTTATCCTCACCCATTTCTCCTTTGGAGTTGATCATGGCCAAGGTGTTGCACTGCAACGATCTCGTTCCCGGCTGTAGATTCGAAGCACGCGGCATTTGTGAGGAAGAAGTGATCGCCGAATTCGCGAACCACCTCGCGGAGGCGCATAAACTGTTTGAGATTTCGGACCAAGTCTTGGCGATGATCAGCAAGGCGATTCACGAAGAGGTACGAGTGCGCTCGCGCGGGGCGCGGGCGTAGTTGGTTTGTCACAACGTCAGCAGGCTCGCCATGGAGACGAGCGCTCAAGGTTTTTGATAAGATCTGTGCGTGCCTGCCTCCCGGTCCGAGCTCTCCAATCACAATCTCTCTCCATTCGCTTAGCTCAATCCACGGAGGTTGACGAGCTGCGCGGCTGATTAACGCGGCGCTTGTGGTGGAGCAGCCGTTCATCGAAGGCCGAACGCATCGATCCCGCTTCATCCTCATGTCGAAATTGTTGGGCTGAGCCCGCGCTTTTCCGAGGTTTTCAGGCGTGATTCGCTGTTGTCCAGGACCGCGTCCAGCTGAGCCAAGGTGTCGACAACGTAGTGCGCCCCGGCTTTCTTCAATTCAGCCCGGGCCGTGCTCAGCCGCGCTTCCCGCTCGCGCGCGGAAAGCGTCTGAAATTCCTGGAAGGAGAGTCCGGTCATGTTTCCTGTCGCAGCTACCCCAATGGACCACGTTCCCGCATTCAGCCCTTCTTCGATATCAGCTGGGGTATCACCGATTTTGGCGATTGCCGCCATGGGATACTCCCTGCATTCTGACGGCATTCTCGTAGATCATGTAGGGGTGCGGCCGGCCGGCGCCCACGTCGCCCGGAGCAACATTGCAATCGGGGATAAAGCCTGCTTTTCTGCTGGCGTCCACCAACAAATCGAGCATCTCGCGCGTGTAGCCTGTGGTCGTGCCGATCTTCAAGCCGCGGCGGCGAAAGCGCTCTGTCGCTTCCACCACGCCCGGAATCATGGTCGAGTATTCGAGCAGGCAAGAAAATTGAAGCGGAATAAACTCCTTGTACAACTCCTCGACGTCAGCCTCGCGAGGACCGCGCCCATGCAGGCGAGTCCATTCCTCACGCACTTTCGGAATGGAACCGAGGATCGCACTAATGTGGTGCTTCTTGGGCAGACCCATGTGCTGCCGGATGGCTGCCTCGTCCACCTTAAGATTTGCGCGAGCAAACACTTTTTGCATCGTGCGCACCGGAGCGAGGCTCCCGTAGTCTACGGTGGTTCCTGCCCAGTCAAGAATGAGGGCCTTGAGATTGCCGTGGTATTGCGCGAACTGTGGACTTTCGTCAGACATTTCCTAGCCCCACCTCTGAATCGGCGGTTTAAGCAGGGACTCTATCCGGTCAAGCTCGGGCCGCTCCCTTAGGAGAGCAAATTCCCATTTCCTCGAGCGAGCCCTGAACGGCGTCAAGCAATGCCCGAACATCCTTGGAGAAAATGTGCCCGATCGTGCCGATGCGGAAGCAATCGCTATCGGTGAGCTCCCCTGGGTAAATGACAAACCCTCTGTCGCTCAAGCGTTGATAGAACTCTTTGAAAGCAAACCTAGGATGTTCCAAGTAACGAAACGTGGTAATGATGGGACTCTGGCGTTGCGGCGCGAGAAAAGGTTGGAAACCCAGTTCCTGCACCCGCCAAAAGAATTCTCTGATTCTCCGCGTAGCGGCTGGCACGGGCAGCGATTCCACCCTCGGTCTCCAATTCCTGCAGCGCCTGCCCGAAAGCCAGCAAAACTTGTATGGGAGGCGTGAAGCGGAACTGCCCGCTGGATTCCATGGCTTTCCACTGCGAAACGAGGTCCAGACTTACGCTGCGAGCGCGGCCTTCCGCCTCTAAGAGCAGATCGCGGCGGGCCAACACGAAACTGAATCCGGGGACACCCTGCCCCCGCCGCGAATGTCCACGGGGATTCCGGCGAAGCTGCTCATTGCGTCCACCAGGAACACGCGCCGCTGAGTGCGAACCAATTGGCCTACTTCCTGCACAGGGTTCAGGATTCCCGTGGTCGTTTCACAGTGGATGATTCCCAGGTGCGTAATCGCCGGATCGTGCGCGAGCATTTCTTGCATTTGTCCAGGGTCAACGGGCCGTGATTCGGGCGAGACAATGGTCTCGACTGGGATCGCCAAAGTTTTGGCGATGTCCGCCATGCGCCGGCCGTACGCTCCGTTGATAGCGACAAGCAGCTTGCTGTCGCGCGGGATCACCGAGGAAAGGACCGACTCGACCCCGAAAGTGCCGGAACCTTGCATGAGTACGGCCTCGTAGGTTCCGTCGTCCACGCCGCCGAGTTGCAGCAGGCGGCGGCGAACGTCACCTACCAGGCCGATGAAGTAGTCGTTGCGTGATCCCAGGTCCTGCAACATGGCCTGCTTCACGGTCATGCTCGTAGTCAAAGGACCGGGTGTGAACAGAAGTTTGTCGCCCGACATAAGTGTCATCCTGCGCATGCATAAGATACACCACCGGCCTAGGATGCGGGTGTCGGGCAAGGCGATATTCCCATCGTCAAACCGCACGCTTGGCCGGCGTTGGCAATACTTCTCTGCTTTCCAATCAGCAGCACTTTCAGGCAAAATACGTGCGCTCGCTGGAAGGGGGAAATGTGTTCCGCCGCATTCTGCTCGCGTCGATTTTGTTTGCTTGCCTTTCGTTTGCGCCCGTTGGCCATCATGTGATTGCGGAAGAGCAGCCGCTGTATGGCTTTTCCGCGCAATCGTCACAAAGCGAACGCCAATGGGAGGAAAAATTGCTCGCTATTCCCAGCCCGGAGAACCTGCGCGCGTACATGCAGCGACTGTCGGCGCGTCCGCACCATGTCGGCTCGCCTTATGACAAAGACAATGCGGAATGGATTCTTGGGAAATTCAAAGAGTTCGGTTTAGACGCGCACATCGAGCAGTTTGAGGTTCTTTTCCCCACCCCGAAAGAGCGCCATGTGGAACTCGTCGAGGGCGGGCCGAAATTCGTGGCCAAGCTGCAAGAGCCGGCGGTGCCGCAGGATCCGACTTCGAATCAGCAATCCGAACAGCTTCCCACCTACAACGCCTACTCGGTAGACGGCGACGTGACCGCGGAGCTCGTTTATGTGAACTACGGCGTGCCGGAAGACTACGAGCAACTCGAGCGCCTGGGCGTGTCAGTGAAAGGAAAGATTGTCATCGCGCGCTACTACCATTCGTGGCGCGGGATCAAGCCGAAAGTCGCAGCCGAGCACGGCGCCGTGGGATGCCTTATTTTTTCTGACCCTCACGAGGACGGTTTCTACCAAGGCGACGCCTTTCCCGGCGGACCGTATCGCCCGCCGGATGGCGTGCAACGCGGGAGCGTCGAGGATATGCCAAAGTATCCGGGCGATCCGTTGACGCCGGGAGTTGGAGCGACGAAGGATGCGAAGCGGCTGAAAGTGGACGAAGCTCCGGTAATTACAAAGATTCCGGTGTTGCCGATTTCCTACGGCGATGCGCAGCCGTTGCTGGCGGCGCTCGGCGGGCGAGTGGCGCCCGCGGAGTGGCGCGGTGGTCTGGGGATTACCTACCACGTGGGGCCGGGGCCGGCGAAAGTGCATTTGGTGGTGAAGTCCAACTGGGAGCCGCTGAAAACTTTGTACGACGTGATCGCGAAGATTCCGGGATCGACGTTTCCGGACGAATGGGTGATTCGCGGGAACCATCACGACGCGTGGGTGAACGGCGCGGAAGACCCGGTCTCGGGACAAATCGCCATCTTAGAAGAAGCACGCGCGCTAGGTGAACTAGTAAAAGCGGGCTGGAAACCGAAGCGCACCATTATTTACTGCGCGTGGGATGGCGAGGAGCCGGGGCTGCTGGGCTCGACAGAGTGGGCGGAGCAGCACTACGACGAATTGCGCGCACACGCGGTGGCGTACATCAATTCCGACTCGAACGGGCGCGGCTATTTTGGGGTTGAGGGCTCACACACTTTGGAAAAATTCAGCAACGACGTGGCGCGGGATATCACTGACCCGGAAACCAAGCTCAGCGTTTGGAAGCGCGCCGAGCTCCACGAAATCGCGAATGCAAAAACCGCGGAGCAGCGGGAAGAAATCCGCAAGCGGGCGGACCTGCGGATTCCGGCGCTCGGTTCGGGCTCGGATTACACGGCGTTTTTGCAGCACGACGGTGTGGCGTCGTTGAATTTCGGATTTGGCGGCGAGGACGGCGGGGGCATCTATCACTCGATTTACGACGATTTTTACTGGTTCACGCATTTCAGCGATACAGACTTCGTTTATGGGCGCGCGCTGGCGCAGGCGGGAAGCACGGCCGTGATGCGCCTGGCGGACGCGGACTTGCTGCCCTTTGAATTCCTCGATTTGGCGGACACCGTGCAGCTGTACCTGAAAGAACTGAAGGACCTGGCGAAGAAATCGCAGGATGACATTCGCGAGCGCAACCGCGAAATCGAGGAACGGGTGTTCCAGGCGACCGATGATCCCAAGCGGCCGCTCGTTCCGCCTAAGGTGGAAGCAGTGCCGCCGTACCTGGATTTCGCGCCGCTGGAAAATGCGGTGGATGCGCTCAACCGCAGCGCGAAGGAATATCACCAGGCGGCGGACCCCATGAACGCCAAAGGCAGGGCGGCGCCGGGTTCGTTGGCCGAAGTGAACAAGCTCTTGATCGAGAGTGAACGCAAACTGACGAACTCCGAGGGTTTGCCGAACCGCCCATGGTTCAAACATCAGTTGTATGCACCGGGTTTTTACACGGGATACGCGGTGAAGACCGTCCCGGCGGTGCGCGAAGCGATCGAACTGAAACAGTGGAAGCAAGCTGACGAAGCTATCGTAGTGGTCGCCGGCGTTCTGCAAAATGAAGCCGCGTTGATTTCTTCGGCGGCGCAGAAGCTCGCCGCGGCACATTGAGGCGAGCCTTTAGCGTTTGAAATTCTGCAAATAAACTGGCAGCGGGATCGCGGGGTCGCAGCGCTCGTCGCGAATGGGCGCGCCAGCGTGCAGGCGTAGGGGAATCACGCCAGCCCAGACAGGCAAAGCATAGTCGGGCTCATCGTCCAAAGGCGGGCCGCTGCGGACTTTAGCTGAAACTTCCTTGAGTGCCAGCCGCAGGATGCTGGTGGCCTTCAGTTCTTTTTCGTTGGGCCGGCGAGCGTCCATCCAGCGGCCGGGAAGGATTTTTTCCGTGAAGCCGTGCAAGGCGTTAAGTTTTTCTTGCGGAGCATTTACGAGAGTAGCCTTTCCGAGAGCGACGACCGAGCGGTAGTTCATGGAGTGATTGAAGACAGAGCGCGCGAGAACAAAGCCGTCCACCAGAGTGGCGGTGACGCAAACGGGGATTCCCCCGCTGAGGTTGCCAAGCATGCGGCTGGCGGCGGAACCGTGAAAATAAAGAGCATCGGCGACTCGCGCAAACAGCGTGGGAATGACGTAAGGCTGGCCCTCCACCGAGAAGCCCACGTGGCAGACGAAGGCTTCGTCGAGAATCTTGTAAATACTTTCGCGATCGTAGACGCCGCGCTGCGGCTCGCGCACGACGCGAGTGCGGTCTGACGGTGGAAAAGTTTCGCGCACGATACACCTCATCGAGAAACGCAGCGCGGAGCGCATCGCTGGCGATGGCTCGTTTGATTTATAGCCGGCGCTGCAACGGCATGTCTGAATGCAAATAAAATGATGCTATCACGCGCGCGGATGCGAACAGACGCCTCCGGGATTCCGTCCTATGGGAAGCCGTGCCAAATTGGTAGAGTGCAACGGATAGGTTCAGGACCTAAGGAACCCTGGGTGCTACAAGGCCCGCAGCGCCTGTGAGAGACTAATTCGGTCAAGAGGCGTTGAACCATTCGATAGGAAGCAGACGATGAGTACACCAGTGGTGCAGGGAACAGAAACCAGGACGTTCGATGCTGGATGGGTGCGCGAGCAGTTTCCTTCGCTGAAATTGCAGGTGAACGGGCACGCGGCAGCGTTTTTAGACGGGCCGGCGGGAACGCAAGTGCCGATGCAGGTAATCCGCGCGGTTGAAAGCTATTTTGTGAGCGCCAACGCGAATACCTGCGGCGCGTTCGAAACGAGCCGTAGAAATGACGCGATCATCGCGTCGACGCGGGGCACGATGGCGGATTTTTTCAACTGCGACGCAAGCGAAGTCGTGTTCGGCCAGAATATGACCACCATCACGTTTGCGCTGGCGCGCGCGATCGGGCGGGAATTGCGGGCGGGCGATGAAATTGTAGTGACCACGCTCGACCATGATGCAAACGTGGCGCCGTGGAGAGCGCTGGGGGAAAAGGGCGTAGTGATCCGGCAGGTGGACATTCATGAGGAAGATTGCACGCTGGATTTGGACGATTTGAAACGGAAGATCACTGGCGAGACCAAACTGCTGGCGGTGGGGTACGCGTCGAACATAGTGGGAACGATCAATCCTATTGCGGAGATTGCCAAGTTGGCGCACGCCGCGGGAGCATTGATGTTCGTGGATGCGGTGCACTTTGCGCCGCACGGGCTTATTGATGTGAAAGCGCTCGATTGCGATTTTCTGGTGTGCTCGCCCTACAAATTTTTCGGGCCGCACATGGGAACGTTGTACGGGAAGAGAGAGCATTTGCAGAGATTCAAGCCGTACAAGGTGCGCCCCGCGGCAGATGCCATTCCCGACTGCTGGGAAACCGGGACGCAAGCGCAGGAGTTGATCGCCGGAATCGGCGCGGCGGTCGATTACGTCGCGGGAGTTGGCAGGCACTGTGATTTGAGTGCGAAGAGCCGCCGCGAGGCCCTGCGGGCAGCGTATCGCGCGACTGTGCCTTACGAGCGCACGCTGCTGACGAAACTGCTGGATGGGTTGAGCGCAATTCGCGGCGTGAAAGTTTACGGCATCACGGACCCGAAGCGATTTGGCGAACGCTGCTCGACAATCTCCTTGCGAATCGGGCAGCACCACCCTACGGAGATTGCCAAATTCCTTGGCGACCGCGGCCTCTTCACCTGGGACGGCAATTTCTACGCCATCAATCTCTCCGAGCGGCTCGGCGTGGAGCCGAAAGGCGGCGTGCTGCGCATCGGGCTGGTGCACTACAACACTGCCGAGGAAGTGGACCGCCTGCTTTCCGCTTTGGAAGAGTTCACAAAAAACTAGCGGCCTGCTCCGAGAGCCAGCGCGGTAGAAATTTCTGCAACTGAACCGAGGATCATGGCAAAACGACCGAAACCGATTGTATTGACCGTGCTGGATGGATGGGGATACCGCGCGGAGACGAAAGGAAACGCCATCGCGCTGGCGCGGAAACCGACCTACGACGAACTGCTTCGCAAATTTCCGAATACCCTGATTCAGACTTCCGGGCCTTTCGTGGGCCTGCCGGAAGGACAGATGGGCAACAGCGAAGTGGGCCACATGAACATGGGCGCGGGACGCATCGTGCACATGGATATCACGCGGATTGATTTGATGATTGCGAACAAGCAATTGCAAAACGTGGCGCTGTTTCAGCAAGCGATGGAGCACGGGCGGCGGCGGCAACTGCATTTTCTCGGATTACTGAGCGATGGCGGGGTGCACTCGCACGTCAATCATCTGTTCGCACTGCTCGAGATGGCCAAGCAGCAAAAAGTGGAAAACGTGTTTGTGCACTGCTTCATGGACGGGCGGGACACGCCGCCGAACAGCGGGCGCGACTACGCGCGGCAATTGCAGCAGAAGATGCGCGAGCTGGGTGTGGGCGAAATCGCCACGCTGGTCGGCCGGTATTACGCGATGGACCGCGACAACCGCTGGGAGCGGGTGGAAATGGCCTATCGCGCGCTGGTGCACGGCGAAGGGGAAACGAAGAGCGACGATCCGGTCGCGGCGCTCGAGCGCAGCTACGAACAAGGCGTAACCGATGAATTTGTGAAACCCATCGTGGTGACCAAGGGCGAAGGAGCAGCAGCCGTTCCCGTCGGGCTGATTCGCAGCGACGATGCGGTAATTTTCTACAATTTCCGCTCCGACCGTGCGCGGCAAATGACGCGCGCGCTGGCAGAGCCGGGATTCGACAAGTTTCTCGATGAAAAGCGGCCGCAGAATCTTTTTTATGTGGCCATGACGCAGTATGAAAAGACGTGGCCGTGGCTGAAGTATGTGCTCGCGCCGGAAAAACTAGAGCACATCCTGGCGCAAGTGTTTGCGGAATTGCCGTACAAGAATTTGCGCACGGCGGAGACGGAAAAATACGCGCACGTGACTTATTTTTTTAATGGCGGCGTGGAAAAACCGTTTGGCGGGGAAGAACGGATTCTCGTGCCGTCGCCGAAAGTGGCGACCTACGATTTGAAGCCAGAAATGTCCGCGGCGGGGATTACCGACACGGTGGTGAACGCGATCGAGAAAGGCGAGTTTGACGCCATCATCATGAATTATGCGAATGCGGATATGGTGGGCCATTCGGGAAAGTTGGAGGCGGCGATCAAAGCGGCGGAGGCAGTGGACGCGGGGCTCGCGCGGATTTATCAGGCGATGAAGCCGCGAGGCGGCGCCTGGATTATCACCGCGGACCATGGGAACGCCGAAACGATGATCGATCCGGTGACGGGCGGGCCACACACGTATCACACCACAAATCCGGTGCCGCTGATTCTGGTGAGCGCGGATGGCGAGTCGCGGCTGAAGTCCGGCGGATCGCTGCGGGATATCGCACCGACCATGCTGGGTGTGCTGGGTCAGCCGCAGCCGACCGACATGACCGGCACGGATTTGCGGATTGTTTCCTAACCTCCCGATGATGCGCACAAAACCTGCAGAAACAAAACTCGTAATTTGCGTATGGCATCCGTTTACCGAGTGGCGGCCAAAGCCGCTGATGGCGGAGACCATTCGAAAGCGCTGGCCGGAAATGCGCGTTGTGCATCTGCCGGATTACGACAACTTGCCCGCGGAATTGCCGGATACGGATATTTTTGTGGGGTATTCGCTGCGCGTGAAGCAGTTGAAGGACGCCAAAAAACTGAAGTGGATTCATTCGACGGCCGCTGGAGTGGCGCAACTCATGTATCCCGAGTTGCGCGACGCGGGAATCCTAGTGACGAATCCGAGCGGCGTGTTTTCGGTGCCCATGGCGGAACATACCATGGGCTTGATTGTGGCGCTCGCGCGAAACTTTCCGGACTCCGTGCGGCAACAGGACCGCGCGAATTGGTCGCAGCAGGAATTGTGGGACAGGCCACAGCATTTGGCCGAAGTGAATGGACAGGTGCTGCTCATTGTGGGTTACGGCTCGATTGGGCGAGAACTGGCGAAGCGCGCGAAGGCGTTCGAAATGCGTGTCTGGGGAGTAACGCGCTCGGGTGAAGGCCATGGCGACCATGTCGAAAAGATGACTCCCGCTGCAAAACTCCATGAAGTATTGCCGGAAGCAGATTACGTGGTCGTCTCTGCACCGGAAACGGCAGAGACGAAGCATCTCATCGGAGCGGCGGAAATCGCGAAAATGAAGCGCGGCGCAAGGCTCATCAATGTTGGACGCGGGTCATTGCTGGATGAGAGAGCACTCATCAGCGCACTCGAGGAGGCGAAATTGGCCGGCGCGGCGATCGACGTGGCCGAGACGGAACCGCTGCCGGCCGAAAGTCCGCTGTGGAAGACGCCGAATCTATTTATTACGCCGCACACCAGCGCGTTGAGCGACCGGCTGTGGAAGCGGCAGACGGCGCTTCTCGTGGAATTGGTGGAGCGCTGGTTCAGCGGGAAAGAAATGTTCAACTGCGTGGACTTGGAGCGGGGATACTAGACTTGGGGGCTAGGGGGAAAGTTGAAACTGCATAATAGAACATCCCAGGCGAAAACGTAGATCGGCTTGACGCGCCAGCGCTCAAGAACAAAAAACGATTTTCAATTTTCTAAATTTCCATTTTCCAGTGGCCTCAGTCGGCGGCGCCAGGCTTCGTGGCCTGATACCCTTCGCGAGCGTAAACTACATACTTTTGTTTCTTACCTTTTTGGTCCACGATGGTGAGCGGGCCGCCGTCGGGAGCCACGAGCTCCACCTTCACTTTATGAAATTTTCCGTCCCTTCCACCGCCCGAAGGCGTGAAGGAAATGCTGTACTGGTGGCGGAGAAAAGAGGCGACGCTGCGGAAAATGTCAGGCATTTCACCCTCGAACTGCGGGAACCATGCGAATCCCCCGGTCTCCTGGGCAAACGTCCGCAACTGATTCTCAGCTTGCAGGTAATCCATATGGGGGTTCATAGAACCCATGGAATCGAGAAAATTCGTGTAAACCCTTCCAAGCCCGACACAAAAGATAGGAACGTCGCTCCCGCGAAGAGCTTTCATCGTCTGATCGAGAGTGTGTTTGGAGAAGGTGTCCCTTCCGCTCGCCAGAAGCACAATCGACCTCCTGCCTTTCACATCCTTTAGCCGATCGATCGTTTCCAGAAGAGCGTCAAAAACATTGGACTCGCTGAAACCCGGGAAATAGAGGTGATAGATTGCTTGCAGAACCTCGTCCTTGTTCTGCGTAAAATCCACCTCGATGTGGGTTTTCATGTCGAAGGTTTCCAGAGCGACCCAGTCCTTTGGCTGCAGATTCGAGAACAGGTATTGCGACCAATACTTGGAGAGGTAGCTGAAGAATCCTCCCCAGCGATCATTGCTGAACTCGAGAAGAAGAACCATGGTGATGGGCGCGTCTGTGGGCGCGAAATTGGTGATGGCTTGAGGAACGCCATCATCGAGGACACGAAAGTTTTCTTTTTTGAGGTTAGGAATAAGGTCGCCGTGCTGCGTAGCCGCCACGACGTCCATGGTCACAACGGGCACGTCCACACTGATGCTGACGCCCGATTGAGGCGGTTGCTGCCCCGGAGGCGGACTCTGCTGGGGAGTCGGCTTCTGTTGCTGCTGAGAGGGGGGAGGGCCGCCCTGCGGTCCGGTGGGAGCCTGGGCAAGAGCCGGCCGCTCTGCGAGCGCCATGACCAAAACCGCTGTCAACGCTGCGAACAAAATCCACGAAGCGATTCGTCTCATCGTTTGTGCCTCATAGGCGAGCGAACCACGCAACCCGCCTGAATTGTCCTTCCCGTGCAACTTGCGGCTGGGACCGCTGGTTAAGTTCAGGCAATGCCCCGGCAAGGAACGGGCAGCCCTCATACCTGCATGTTAGTATGAAGCATTCTGGACGCAAAACGTTTGTTCGGCAGGTCCTTGCCGATGCACGCCGTCTCGTAGAGGAGGGTGGATTGGTGAATTGGAATCCTTTGGTGAAAATTATCGTGGGGCCAGCGGCCCTGCTTTTGGGGGCATGTGCTCCACTAGCCGCACAGGGAATCCCGCAGTCGACGCCGGCAAGTCCTACCACCACGGCCCCGAGTGACCCCGCGCCAATGGCGCGAGACGCCCTCGTTTGGCTGGCGGATCTGATTCAGATCAACACGTCCAATCCGCCGGGAAACGAGCAGCTCGCGGCCAAGTACGTTGCCGGTGTGCTTCAGAAGGAGGGGATCAAACCGGAGATTCTGGAATTGGCGCCGGGACGAAGCGCCGTGGTGGCACGCCTGCGCAGTTCGGTGGTGCCGGAGCCATCGAAAGCGCTGCTGCTGGTGGCGCATCTAGACACTGTCCCGGTGGATAAGTCGCGGTGGACGGTCGACCCGTTCGGAGCAGTGATCAAGGACGGTTACCTGTATGGCCGCGGAGCGATCGACGACAAAGGCATGCTCGCGGCGAATCTGGCGGTGTTCATCGGCTTGAAACGAACGAATGCGCACATCAACCGGGATGTGATCTTCCTGGCGACGGCCGACGAAGAAGGAGGCGGCGACGCGAGCATCCGGGCGCTCATCGCGAAATATTGGGACAAGTTTGCCGCGGGCTTTGCGATCAACGAGGGCGGCAACGTCTTCATGAAAAACGGGAAAGTGCAATACATCGGCGTGCAGGCCAGCGAGAAAGTGGCCGCGAACGTGTCCGTGATCGCGCACGGAACTTCGGGTCACGCCTCGCAGCCGACAAAAGACAATGCCGTGGTGCATCTGGCGGCGGCCGTCGCGAAGATTGGAGGGTATTCCGCACCAGTGCGCTTCACCGCGATTGTGCGGCGGTATTTCGAAGGCATTGCTCCGCTGGAAGACGACGAAATCGCCAAATGGATTCGTTCGATGGATACGCCGGATCGCGGCGAACATGCGCAGCGCGTGGTTTCCGACGCCAGCCCGCTGTGGAATGCGATGATGCGCGACACGATTGCGCCGACAGTGCTCTCCGCGGGCGTGGCCAACAACGTCATACCCGCGGAAGCGCGCGCGAACCTGAACGTGCGGCTGCTGCCAGGAGATTCGATCAATACGGTTGTGAATGATCTGAACAAGCTCGTGAATGACCCGGCGGTGAAACTGCAAGTAGAGCCCAATGCGGCGCTGGCGGCGCCGCCATCGTCGCTGGATTCGGATTTTTATAATGAGATCTGCCGGGTGGCTTCGCGGGAATTTGGCGGTGCTCCAGCGCTGCCGTTTCAATCGACCTGGCTGACCGATTCTGCGCAATTGCGGCTGCACAATGTCCAGGCTTATGGGCTGGTGCTGTTTCCTCTGTCGGATGAGGACTTGCGGCGCATGCACGGCGACGACGAACGGATTCCGTTGGGGGCTTTCGACAAAGGCGTGGACGTGCTGAGGAAGATTGTGACGGAATTTGCGGTCACGCGTTACTAGAGCAAAAGCCGCTGGCAACCATCCAAAAAGAAAAGTATAGGGAAACGGCTTTCGTTGAATAATAGAAAGCTGGAAAGTTCAGACTGTCCTCGAAAGAAGCATGAGTTTTCGCCATTCGAAAATTGTGTGCACCATCGGCCCGGCAACGAGTTCGCCGCGCATGATTGACCGGCTGTTCGCCGCCGGGATGGACGTGGCGCGTCTGAACTTCTCGCATGGTACGCAGGAGGAACATGCGCGAAACATCGAGATGATCCGCGCTGCATCCGGCAAACACGAGAAGCCCATTGCGATCCTGGCGGATCTGCAGGGGCCGAAAATTCGCACCGGAGCGCTGGCGGGCGGCGGGCCGGTGATGCTGCGCGCGGGGCAGCGATTCACCATTACAACGGCGAAGGTGTTGGGAGATTCCACTCAAGTCAGCACGACGTTTACGGCACTTCCGAGCGAAGTGCATCGGGGCGACCGCGTCCTGCTCTCGGACGGCTTGATCGAACTCCGTGTCGAACAAGTGCGCGAGCGGGAGGTGATTTGCGAGATCGTGAACGGCGGCGCACTCGGCCAGCACAAAGGCATCAACCTTCCCGGACTGAAACTGCGCGTTCCCGCACTGACGCCCAAAGACCGTGCAGACCTGGCATTTGCGCTGAAGCATGGCCCGAATTACATCGCCGTGAGTTTTGTGCGGCGACCGGAAGACGTAGTCCTGGCGAAGCAATTGATTCGTCGAGCAGGAAAAGACACGCCGGTCATTGCCAAGCTCGAAAAACCGCAAGCGATCGAAAACCTGGACGCGATTCTGCGCGCGGCTGATGCGGTGATGGTTGCGCGCGGCGACCTGGGCGTTGAGATGAGTCCGGAGAGTGTTCCAGTCGTTCAGAAACTGATTATTGCGAGGGCTCGAGAGCTGCGGCGGCCGGTGATTACCGCAACGCAGATGCTGGAGTCAATGACGGAGAATCCTCGGCCCACGCGCGCGGAAGCTTCCGACGTAGCTAACGCGATTTTCGATGGTTCGGACGCGGTGATGCTTTCCGCGGAAACGGCCACGGGAAAATATCCGATCGAAGCTGTCAGCATGATGGCGCGCATCATCGAAGCGGCGGAAGGAAGCGTACGTGAGTTTCCGAGACCGGCGCAGCAGGAACAGCTCAAAATTCCTGGCGCCATCGCCGAGTCGGTGTGTCACGCTTCGCACGAATTGCACATGAAGCTGATCGCCGTGTTTACGCACAGCGGATTCACGGCGCGGCTGATTTCGCGCTATCGCCCCCTAGTGCCGATCGTGGCATTTTCCCCCGAGCAGGAAACACGCCGGCGCCTGGGATTGATTTGGGGCGTGTATCCGAGAAACATTCAGGATGTGCGGAAGATCGACGGGCTCGCGGCGGTGGCGGAGAAGAGGCTGCTTGAGGAGCGATTGGTGCGCAACGGCGACATCATCGGAATTGTGGCAGGAACGCCGATGGGCATTCGCGGTACGACGAATTTTATGAAGTTTCACGTGATTGGCGGGCCGGCGTGAGGCGAGTTCTCAGTCGTCCGTTTTCAGTGCTCCCTGCTTGGAAAAAGAGAGCCGAGAACGGAAATCAGAAGGCAAGCGGTCGCTGTTTTCCGAGCTCAGGTCTCGGATCTCAGTTAACCCAATTGTCGGGGTGCGAGGGCGGATCCTTGCGGTGTTTGTTCAGGTAAACTTGAAAACGCCTGCGGTTACGCTTGTTTTGCCAATCGGAGACACTGTTGCGCAGGTTGTAAAGAAAAGATCCGCGCCGCAGATAAACATAGCCCACCAGCAATCCACCCAGATGACAGAGGTGGCTCACTCTGTCCGCGCCCAATCCAAATGTTCCGAGAAATGTCAGCACCGTCATGAGGATGACCACGGTACGCATGCTCATGGGGACCGGCAGGGGGAAAACATAGACTCGGCGATCCGGAAACAGAATCGCACAAGCGATAAGAATTCCAAAAATAGCTCCGGAGGCGCCAATCGTCGGGGTGTAAGCGCTGAGAGGAATGCCTTGGCCCAAAAGCGCTGGAAACATTTTGACAATGACGTTGATGAGCCCAGCTCCCACGCCCGTCAGAAAGTAATAGCGCAGGAAGCGATTCTTTCCCCAAACAAGTTCGAGTTCCCGGCCAAACATCCAGAGCATGAACATGTTCATGAGGATGTGCCAGATGCTATCCACGTCATGGAGGAACAAGTAAGTAAAGGGTTGCCAGACGTGAAGCAGGGGGACGACACCGGCCGGGACTAGCCCGAACCACTTCAGAAGCTCCACGTAGGCGGGCGGACCGGAAAAGTGCAAGAGCAAAACTTCGAAGATGTAAACCGCAAAATTCGCGATCAGCAGAAGCTTTACCGCCGGGGTGACGTAGAAGTCGAAGCTGACCCGATAGCTCTTGACGCCGGAACGGGAATACATAGACGAAGTTTACGGTGCGGGGGCGCTTGGCGTCAAAGGAGGGAAGAAGGAGGGGTGGAAGAGTCAAAGAGTCAAAGAGTGCACCGGCCCGGCTTCTGACTTTCAGACTTCATGACAGACTTTTTGACTCTTAAAAGGCTTCGACTCTTCGACTTCCCCTCTCAGTCGAGCTTCTTGCGCGCAAAGTAAAAAAGCGTGCCGGCCAGGACCAGAAACATAATCAAGCCGAAGAGGTTGCTGGTGGCGAGCGGACCGAACATCTTTGGGCCGAACGCAAAAAGGTCGGCCCGCCACGGTAGACGAAGCACCGCAGTAAGCCAGTGCGGCACGTGCGCGGGAATTTCGGGATCTTGCAGCAAGTTGATGACAATGCCCAGTAAGCCGAAGACACCTCCCGCCGCAATCAAGCCGCTGGAATAGAGCGCTCCTGGGCTGGCTTCGCCTTCTTCCTTCTGCTTCGTTGTCGCTTCCACAAGCACGCGCACCAGCCCACCGGCAAACATGGTAGCGGTCGTTCCAATGGACAGATAGGCGCCAACAGCAAAGGCGAGCGAGCGGATGCCCAGAATTTCCACCGCGACCACCAGCGCCACGCCCATCAGGACCAATCGCCACGGCAAACGCTGGCTCAAGATGCCGTTGATTACCGTGGCCATTAACCGGGCCTGGGGCGCTGGTGCTTTGTCGCTGCCGATTCCTTGCGCCCACTGGAGTTCAATGCGCTTGGAATCCGGATCGTAGAGATATTCGCCGTCAGGAATTTTGCTGGAGCCCAGCGCGTTGATGAGGACGTAGTTCTTCCCCAAATGTTCGAAGATGGGCTTCTCCACTTTCACCCCAGTAGGCAACGCCTGCAGATTGACAGGGATCTCCGTGGGAATGTATTTCTCGAGGCCTTTATTCATCAGGCCGAGCGTGACGCCGATAGCGAACGTGGAAACTGTCACGCCAACCAGCAAGCCCCACTGCTGCCGCACGGGCGTAGCGCCAACGAGATAGCCGGTTTTCAAATCCTGCGAAGTTGCGCCGGCGATCGCTGCGGCGATGCACACCGATCCGCCAATGGTAAGCGCCAGGACGCCATAGCTCGGCGCCGTCCACCCGGCGATGAGAAAAATCGCGCACGTGGCCATGAGCGTGCCGATGCTCATGCCGCTGACCGGGTTCGAGGAATTGCCAAGCAACCCGCTGATGCGCGAGGCCACGGTGACAAACAGAAATCCGAAAATCACCACAAGAATGCCCGCAAGCAGATTCTGGTACCAGGTCGTGTGCGCGCCTTTTACAGGGGCAATCGTTAGCAGCCCGAACAGCAAGAGAATGATTACCGCGGAGCCGACAATGAGCCAGCTCGTGGGCATGTCGCGCTCAATGCGGCTGGCAACATTTGTGGCCGGCGCGTTACCTCCCTCCGAGCGAACGTCCTTCAGGCCGGCGCGCAAAGCGGAAATAATCGTGGGCATCGTGCGAATCAAAGTGATCAATCCCGCCGCGGCTACGGAACCAGCGGCCATCGGGCGGATGTATTGCCGCCACATGTCGTCCGGCGTCATTTGTGGGATCGGAATGGTGGACGGATAGATCGGCGTGCTTCCTGCGAGTTGCCCAAAAAACTGAATCGCCGGCATCACCAGCAGCCAGGAAATCACGCCGCCGGCGAAAAGAATTCCAGCCACTCTGGGACCGATGATGTAACCGACCCCCAAGTATTCGGAAGTGATCGTGGCGCGGAAAGAGGCTCCCGGCAGCCAACTTGGGCGCGCTTCCGGCTGGCTGGTCCAGGCCTGCATCGTGTTCATCATGAACGTGTAAATGCCGCCCAGGCCGAGTCCCCAAAACACGCGCCCGGCAAAGGAGCCGCCGCGCTCTCCCGCAACCAGAACATCGGCACAGGCTGTGCCTTCGGGGAATGTCAGGTTGCCGTGTTCCTTGACGATGAGCTGCCGCCGCAGCGGGATCATGAACAAGACGCCCAGCCAGCCTCCCAGCAGCGCCAGCGGAAAAATCCGCCAAAAGGTAAATTCCGACCCAAAGCCAAGAAAGATCAGCGCAGGCAGCGTGAACATCACTCCGGCGGCGAGGGATTCTCCCGCCGAGCCCGTGGTTTGCACGATGTTGTTTTCGAGGATCGTCGAACGGCCAAACGCCCGCAGAATGCTGATCGAAAGCACCGCAATGGGGATGGACGCGGAAACGGTGAGCCCGGCGCGCAGGCCGACGTAAACGCTCACCGCGCCGAACAGCAGGCCAAACAGCGCGCCGAGAATCACTGCGCGAACGGTGAATTCCCTTAGGCTCTCTTCCGCGGAGATGTAGGTGCGAAATTCTCCCGGCGGCGCCGTCGAACTCCAAGCCTGTTCGCGAACCGCGGCCCCCTCGCCACTCATCGATCGTTCGCTCACCGAATCCTCCCTTGTCATCCCGAACCCGGTCGCGCTTTGCCCGCGGTAAGCGGGCATAAAATTTGGCGCGAACGGCGGTGAGGGATCTGCTTTTTCCTGAAATGTAGCGCCGGGCTGTCGCGACCGGCGTCTACCCCGGCGCTGCACCCTTCCAAATTGGCTGCACCGCGTGCGGGGATTATGCCTTAGCTCCCTGAAGGGGGAAAGAGAGAATCGCCGCGCGTCGGTCGCAGGGGTCGGTCGCACAAATTGACTGCTGTTTAAACTCGCTGTATCGTTCAGCGCGATATTTTGCTCAGGTCGATTGCCAGGCCATGGGACGGGACCCTTCCGCACCGCGGTCGGCCGGGTTTTGCTGTGCCCGGCACCATCGAGGCTGTTCTTTCCTGCCTAAGGGGTTCCTTCCGCTTTTTTAAATAGGGGGTCCTTCGTGCGCGCCAGGCCCTTTTCTTTTTCTATCAGCAATCCTCTTCGCCGGGGTTGCAGCACGCTTCAGCGCGCCCGTCAACGCGGGCGACGACTGGCTGCCGATTACTCCGGAAGAATTAAAGATGACCAATGAGCCGAAAGCGCTCGGCGCGCCTGCAGTCATCCTGTTTCGGCAGGTGGACCGGGACGACAGCGATCCTCGGACGCCCCACGAATATAACTACGTTCGACCGAAGATCTTTAGGAGAGGAAGGAAGAAGATACGGTGACGTGGAAATCCCGTTTTTCAAGGACAATGAGAACATCGTTGACCTGAGAGCGCGCACGATCCGTCCCGACGGGTCCATGGTCAATTTTGATGGCAAAGTTTATGAAAAAGAGATTGTCAAGGCGCGCGGTATCAAATACCTTGCCAAGACTTTCACGCTGTCGGACGTGCAACCTTTCTCTTGCTCCCCATCGTCAGCTGTGAGCTTCCGGCGGTCGGCTCCTGGCAAGTTTCCGCACACTCCATACGGTGTGGGCGCGGCCAATCAAGAAGGCAAGGAAACAAAGAATGAACACCGAGTGACTTAGGCTTGCGCCGAAGTATTGCCAGAAGGGCGCGCTCGCGCCGGGATAATCGGAAGAAAAAAGCAGCGTGAACATGTAAACGATTCCACCGACGCTGGCGGGCCGCACCAAAACGCCCAACAGGAGCGCGAGGCCGACGGCCAATTCTCCGTAAGCGACGAGGAACGCGATCGGCGTGGCGTGGGCCAGTACGAATCCGCGAAGGATTGGCGCCATGAACGGATACGCTCCGCCTTGAAGAAATCGATTAATCCAGTACTGAAATCCCCCGTGAAGCGTGAATTGCGTGCCGAACACTTTGTATTCGCCGAAGAGGAAGAACAGCGCGCCCACGCCAATTCGCAAAACCGCGAGCGCGCGGGAATTCAGGTCCGGGGAGGGCGGCTGTTCCTGCATCGGTGCTGCTCCTGCGTTGGTCAGGACGAATCTTATCCTGAATTCCGAAGTTTACAGAGAGGTTCCTGCGTTCCCGCGAAACGCGCGGAGCGCATAACCCCTGCCTCAGGCTGCGGAATACCGCACCCTGGGGCCGCATGACAGGTTTGGTGGCTTAGCCGAGCTTGGAAAGGCGGTCGCGCACGCGATCGCTCAAAATCTTGCCGTCGACGGTCTTGCCTTGTAATGCGGACTTGGCGGCTTTCACCGCCGCGCCCATCTGCTTCATGGAATTGGCCCCGGTTTCCGCAATCGCTTTAGTGATGGCTGCGTCCATTTCGGCTTCACTCGCTCCAGCGGGCAGATACGATTCGAGGATGCCCAGCTCCTTCGTTTCTTTTGCAGCAAGCTCCGGACGATTTCCCTTGGTGAATTGCTCGATGGATTCCTTGCGCTGTTTCACGAGTGTTTGGAGAACCTGGATCGTTTCGGCCTCATCCAGCGTTTTTATTTTTTCCACTTCTTTCAGCTTGATGGCCGATTTGATCCCGCGGAGCACGCTCAGGCGCAATTCATCCTTGGCGCGCATGGCTTCGACCAGATCGCTCTGAATTTTTTCCGCGAGGCTCATCGCTTGCTCCTTAAGCCATTCAATATAACAGAGACGCTGCACGTTATTGCGAAATCGAGAAAAGGATTGTCTTTCTCTCAGGGTTTATCCCGAATTGACAGAGTCGAGAGGACTCGCTATTTTTGACCTCTTATGCTAGCAAGCAAAGTCGTATCTGTTTCTCAGGAAACCCAAGAACAGGCCGCGCCACAAAGAGGCCGAATCAAAGTCATCGTCGCCGACAAGATCAGCGAGCGGGGCGTGAAGCTGCTGAAGGAACAGTCGGGCTGGAACACGGTGGTGACGACGAAAGATACGCTCGAACGGGAAATTGCGGACGCGGATGCCTTGATCGTGCGCAGCGCTACGAAAGTCACCGCGGATTTGCTCGCCAAAGCTCCAAAGCTGCGCGCGGTGGGGCGCGCCGGTGTGGGCGTGGACAACATTGATTTGGAGGCGGCCACGAAGCGCGGCGTGCTGGTGATGAGCACGCCCGGTGGAAACTCCGTGAGCGTCGCGGAACACACGTTTGCGCTGCTTCTGTCCTTGGCGCGGCAGGTGCCGTGGCTGGACAAAGGGATCCATGAGGGACGCTGGGAAAAGTCCTCCGCCGCGCAAACCGAAGTGCGCGGAAAGACGCTGGGCTTAATCGGGCTCGGAAGAATCGGGAGTGAAGTCGCCGTGCGCGCGCAAGCTTTTGACCTGCGCGTGCTGGCCTATGACCCGTTTATCAGCGAAGCGGCGGCGCAGGAGATGTCGGTCGAACTGGTGCCCCTCGAACAACTGTTGGCGGAGAGCGATTATGTTTCTTTGCATACCGCGCTGAGCCCCGCGACGCAAAATCTCGTCAGCGCAGCGAATATCCAGAAAATGAAAAAGGGCGCGCGCCTGATCAACACGGCGCGCGGCGAACTTGTGGACGAATCGGCGCTCGCCGAAGCCCTGAAATGCGGCAAGCTCGCGGGCGCAGCCCTGGATGTGTTCTCCGAAGAGCCTCCGAAGAATTCTCCGTTGGTGGGATTGCCGAACGTGATCGCTACGCCGCACGTCGCGGGCTCGACCGCGGAAGCGCAGGAAGAAGTCGGTACGCAAGTGGCCGTGCAGATCAAGGATTACTTGGCTGACGGAATCATCCGCAACGCGGTGAATCTCCCGGCGCTTTCCGCTGATCAATACCGGCGTGTGCGGCCTTACTTGGAATTGGCGGAGCGGCTGGGCTCGCTGATTTCGCAAGCGGCGCCATCGCGGCCGGCGCGCATTCGCATTCGCTACGCAGGCGAAGTTGCGGAAGTGGGCACGCACCTGCTTCGTAGTGCCGTGCTCGCGGGTGTGCTAAACGCTGTTTTGGACGAGAAGGTCAATGTAGTGAATGCGCCCGCCGTAGCCGCGGCTCGCGGCTTAAGTGTGGAAGAAGAAACGCGCAGGCGCGAGCGGGGTTTCCAAAATACGCTGGAAGTCTCGGCGCTGCCGGACAGAAGCGGCTCGGCGTGCGGCTTTACCGCCGAAGGCACGGTTATGCTTGACGGGTCACCCCGGCTACTGGCGCTAGAAGGCATTCCCCTGGAAGCGCAACTCGAAGGTACCATTCTTTACTTGCGGAACCGCGACGAGCCCGGGGTGATTGGCAACGTCGGGACGACGCTGGGGAAACTGGGTGTGAACATCGCGACGTTTGCCCTGGGAAGAAAAGCCGTCCGTGGAGAAGAAGCCGCCGCGCTCGTGCGCGTGGACGGCCCGGTGCCGGGCTCCATTCTCGATCCGATTCGGGCGATTCCCGCTATCACCGAAGCCAAGCTCCTTCGCCTGAAATAGTTCATCTGCATGTGCATTTAGCGTGGTCTGTGCGAATCAAGTAGTGTGGTTTCAGCGAATCAGCCTGGCCTAGTCCTTCCAAAACAGGATTCAACGCCCGCCCACATCCATCCGACGCGCGCGGCGCCATGCTCCCAAGTCCCCGCTTGCTAAGTTCATCGAGCTATCCGATTAAAACGATTTGATTAAGAATTTAGAACAACTTTTCTTGACAGACTGCCCTAAATTGTCCTAAAAGCTATGCCAATAATAATAGTTTGAGTGGCGGGGAAGGTTGCCCGAGGTCCTTCCGTGTCTTGCCTGGGGTTTCAGGGCAAGTAAGTTTGTGTTGCCTGGCATTTGCCCTTGGCATATCCCGCCTGTCTGTCCCGTTTTTGATCAAGGTGCGCGAAAGGAGCAGTCTATGAAGCGGTCATTTACGTTCACTTTGGTTACCTCGGCAGCTCTGCTGTGCTTTGCGCGGTCGCGGTGTGGGGCCAGACGGGCACGTCAGGGATCAACGGAACAGTCACCGACCCGCAGGGAAAGGCCATACCGGGCGCCAAGGTAACGATCACCAACACGGCGACAAGCACTTCTCGCACTATGCAGACGTCCGACACGGGCGCATTCATTTTTGATCTCATTACACTGGGAGATTACCGCTTGGAGGTCGAAGCCAAAGGGTTCAATAAAGCCGTCGTTGACGACGTGAAGGCCCTGATCGGGAAATCCACTGAAAACAATGTGCGACTAGAAGTGGGGCAGATGAGCCAGGTCGTAGAAGTTCGCGGCACGGCAAACGCGGTCATCAATACGCAAGACGCTTCGCTCGGGAACGTTTTTGAATCGGCCCAGATCACGCAACTACCGCTGGAGGCGCGAAACCTGGTGGATTTGCTAAGTCTGCAGCCCGGTTCCACGCGTGAAGGCTATGTGACAGGGTCACGCGCGGATCAGTCCAACGTCACGCTCGATGGCGTAGACATCAACAACGCGCAGACAGGGAACGCGCAAATAGCAGACAGTTCGAATTCGCTGGTAATCGGCGGGCTCAGTACCGACCGTACAAACATTACCAACGGGCCTGTCCTTCGCCTTAATTCGGAGGCTATTGAAGAGTTTCGCGTGACTACCGCAAATGGAAACGCGGACCAGGGACGTTCCGCGGGCGCCCAGATCAGCCTGGCGACGAAATCAGGTTCCAATGCTTTTCACGGATCCGCCTATGAATTCTACCGGGGCACCTCGTTTGAAGCGAATGACTGGTTCAATAATGCCGCTGGAGTGCCGCGTACGCCATTGGTCCGGAATACATTTGAAGGTTCTATTGGCGGAGCGATCTTAAAAGACAAACTGTTTTTCTTCTACGACTACGCCGGACGTCGGGATGCCACAGCCACCAGTGTGTCGAGGGTCGTCCCGCTAGCAAGCTTAGGGAAAGGCATCATTAACTATACGTATTGTCCGGATGCTGCCTGTAATGCCCCCGTGCCTGCCTCACTGAGTGCCACCCAGGTTCAGCAAGCCTATTCGGACACAGGTATCAATCAGATAGCGCTACAGGCTCTTGCTGATGCGGCTTCCAAGTTTCCTGCGAACGACACATCTGTGGGCGATGGGTTAAATACCGGCGGGTTTCGCTTTAATGCTCCCACACCGTTGAAACTAAACTCGCATGTGGCCAAACTCGATTACACCATCAATAGCAAACAGAATCTTTTTGTCCGTCTGAACTACATTAGTGATACTCAGGATCTTGCCCAATGGCTTCCAGGCGATGTTACTCCACTGGTTTGGAGTCATCCGCGAGGCATGGCCGTGGGTCATAATTGGACCATTGGAAACAATTGGGTGAACAACCTTCGTTACGGCTTCACACGCCAAGCTTTTACGGAGGGTGGGGACAGCTTTGGAAATGGCATTAGTTTTCGTTTTGTTTTCCAGCCCAATAGCCAATCGCATACTCTGACTCGTGTGACTCCCGTGCATAACATTACGGACGATATCTCCTGGATCCATGGGAGGCACACCCTTTGTCTTGGTTCAGTCTGAAATGGAGGAGTAGTTCTTTCCGTTAGTGAAGATTCCGCCCCTGCGGGGCGGGGATTTTTAAGGCATGAGGATCTATCGTCCGATGCCTGTTGGTGCTTATGG
>Ga0066671_10000080_pt1 | contig 25415 bp, 21 predicted proteins | sample GraSoiAngelo_120_FD_62294 | JGI IMG/M metagenome (GOLD analysis project Ga0066671, IMG submission 62294) | Grasslands soil microbial communities from the Angelo Coastal Reserve, California, USA - 14_0919_09_20cm | ecosystem: Environmental > Terrestrial > Soil > Grasslands | place: USA...
GAGGATGCGGCTGCGGGTCGCCGATGCTCGCGAGGTGGAGCAGGTCGAGGTTCCGCTTTCCGGCCTGTACAACGCTTACAACGTCGTGGTCGCCATCGCGGCCGCCCGAGCGCTTGGCGTACCGCTCAGCCGGAGCGCGAGGGCCCTCAAAAATTTCGCGCCGGCCTTTGGACGAATGGAGAGGATCCGGGTCGGCGGGCGCCCAGCCTTGCTGCTCCTTGCTAAGAATCCAACCGGGTTCAACGAGGTCCTGCGCACGGCGATTCGGTTCGGCGGCGGTACATCCTTTCTTATTGCGCTAAACGACCGTATTGCCGACGGTCAAGACGTCTCCTGGATCTGGGACGTCGATTTTGAGCAGCTGACCAACGTCGCCCGGCATATCGTCGTCACGGGCGATCGCGCGCTCGACATGCGGGTCCGGTTGAAATATGCCGAGATCTCGGCAAACAGGATCGAAGTGGTCACCGAGTGGCCGGCTGCGCTACAAGGCGCCGCCGAGGCGACTCCTGAAGGAGAGACGCTCTTTATCTTGCCGACGTACACGGCCATGCTCGAGCTGCGTGCCGTGCTAACTCGACAGGGCGCTCTGCGCCCGTACTGGCAGCGGCAAACGGTTGAGCCGAAGCCAGACCGCTCCTAGGGCCGCCGCAAGCAGGAGCGCGGCGATGCCGCCGACGTGGGAGATTACAGCGACCGCCGCCAGCGTACTGGCGGGGCCGCCTTGGAAGGCGCTGAGCACCAGCAGAAAAAGGCCTTCATAGGTCCCGACCGAGCCGGGGGTCACGCTAATCGCCTGTGTGATCACAAATAACGTCAAGGCGAGGTAAAGCGTCATGAACGGGAGATTCGGACTGACCGCGCGGAAATACGCGACCAACCCGAGGGTGGGGATGACCCAGATCACCAAGCTCAGCAGTCCGCTGGTCGCAAACCGTTGTGGTGAGCGCAGGAGGGCAAGCCCTCTCAGGACGGAATCGGTCAGGTTGACCACCGGCTCGCGGAGCCGATCCGGCAAGAATCGGCTCAGACGCTCCACCACCGAGACGGTCCGAGTTCGATTCAGGATCATGACGTAGGCCCCTATCCCGACGGCAAGCGAGATCGCCGAGAGGACGGCGAGGCCGCTCCAGACGCCGCCGGCATTCGACCGCTCGCCGGATAGCAACGCGGTGGCGATCGCGAGAACCAACAACGCCAGCACATCGAGGACGCGTTCGAGCACGACCGTGGCCCCGGCTTCACCGATCCCGACATCGGTGCGCTGGGCAATCATGCCGATGCGCAATAGTTCGCCGAGCTTGAAGGGCGAGACCGAGTTGACACCGAATCCGACGGCGGTCACTGCGGCGGCGTCGCCGAAGGTCGCTCGGTCACTCGAGGCCGAGAGGATCAGCTGCCATCGCCAGCTGCGGATGGCGAGAAACCCAAGTGACGAAAGCATTCCGAGGAGGACCCACCCGAGGGAAGCGCGGCGGATCGCGGCGGCGACCTCTGTCGGATGGACGCTGCGCAGCAAGCCATACAGAATCAACAGCCCGACGATGAGTAGACCGGCTGCCTGCAGCCAGCGACGCCGGCTCATGAGCGACCCGCGAGCCGGATCACGGTCGCCATCGCACGAAAGATTTCTCGCTGAGAGATCTTCGACTGGCCGAGGGCTCGCTCCATGAAGGTTATCGGGACTTCGACGATCGCCATTTTCGCGCGTTCACAGCGAGTCAGTAGCTCGACCAACGCGGAGTAGCCCGAGGAGCGCAGCGGCCTGGTAACAAGGTACTGGACGGCGCGAAGGCTGTAGCAACGAAATCCGCCGGTGCAGTCGTGCGTCCGAAGCCGCAACATGCTTCGGGCGACCGTATTGGCGGTGGCGCTAAGAATCCGTCGATTGATCGGCCATCCCTTGATCGCTCCGCCGGGAACGTAGCGGGAGCCGATCGCGAGCTGCGCGCCCTGTTCCACGGCCTGCAGCAGCGCGGGAATACGACCGGGTGGATGGGAGAAATCGGCATCCATGGTGGTCACGGTGGCATAACCGTGCTGTAGCCCAAAGGCGAATCCCGACATGTAGGCGGTGCCCAAACCCAGCTTTCCAGGTCGTGGCATCACCTCGAGATGGGCGTCTTTGAGCATCCGATCGCGGACGAGGTCGCCTGTGCCGTCCGGCGAAGCATCATCGATCACCAGCACGTCGAGCTCGGGGGCGGCCTGATGAATCTGCTCAACCAGCGCCAGGATGTTGTCGGCTTCGTTGTAGGTCGGGATGCAGACGAGCTGGCGAGCCACCGGCCGTACGATAACCAATGTGACCGGCGCACGTTTGCGGATCGCGCACCTCTACGCCGACGAGATGAATATCTACGGGGATCGCGGCAACATCCTTGCCCTGTCCAAACGGGCCGAGTGGCGGGGCATCCCGGTGGAGGTGCGAACGATTGAACGCGGACCCGCGCCCGACCTCAGCGAGATCGACCTGATCTTCTGGGGCGGCGGCCAGGACCGCGATCAGGAACTGGTCTTCAAGGACGCTGCCGCCCACAAGGTGGAGGCGATCCGCAACGCGATCAAGGCGGGCTCGGTCGTTCTGGCGGTGTGCGGCGGTTACCAGCTCCTCGGTGAGTACTACGTCACCGCGGACGGCAAGAAGCTTCCCGGGCTTGGGCTGGTCGACTTGCATACGGTGCCCGGCCCGACACGCAACATCGGCAACATCCTAATCGAGACGTCCGGCCTGGGACTGGATCCACCAACGCTGGTCGGCTTCGAGAACCACAGTGGCAAGACGTACCTTGGGCCAGGCCTGCGGCCGCTGGGCCAAGTGCTACGAGGCGCCGGTAACAACGGCGAGGACGGCTTTGAGGGAGTGGTCGACGGCAATGTGTTCGGCACCTACCTGCATGGGTCGCTGTTGCCCAAAAACCCGCATTTCGCCGACCTGTTGATCAGGCGTGCGATCGGGCGCCAGGGCGTGGAGCAGCTGGTGCCGCTTCCGGCCGCCGAAGAATTGGCGGCGCATCATTCGCTTTTCGAGCGTGTGCTTGGGCGGGCGGTCAAGGCGCGTTCGTAGACCGCAATCGTGTCTTCTGCGGCTCGCCGCCAGCTAAACTGCTGCGCTCGCTCGATGCCATGCTGCACCCGGCCCTCCTCGCGGGTGTGATCGAGCGCGGCCAGCATTGCGGCCGCGAACGAGTCGGCGCTGTTCGGGTCGGCGAAGATGGCCACCCCGTCGGCGATCTCATGCAGCACCGGAATATCACTGCAAACAACCGGGACGCCGCAGGCCATCGCCTCGAGCACCGGAAGGCCGAAGCCCTCGGCGCGAGACGGAATCACCACGGCTGCGGCGCCGCGGTAGACGTCCGCCACGGCATCGTCGGGCAGATGTCCGGGCAGCACGACCGAGCCGGCAGGTAAGCCCCGGGCGAGCGCCTTCACCTCGGGGTGACGGGCGTCGGCTCCGGCGATCACCAGTTGAAGATCTGTACGTTGTCGAAGCAGCTGGCTGAACGCCTCGATCAAACGGGGCACGTTTTTGTAGCTCTTCCACTGTCCCAGGTACAGAAAGTAGGGCGGCCGAATTCCCAGGTAGCGCTGCCAGGCCGATTCGCCGGCTCGGTTGCGGTCCGGCGTAAAGCGTGCCTCGGCCGCCTCCGGAATGGCGGTGATCCGGGCGGCGGAGGAAGGAAATCGTTGTGCGACCGCGGCGGCGGTGGCCTGCGACGGTGTGATGATCGCGGCGGATCGACCGACGGCAGTCGCAATCAGCAGGCGGTTGACGGCGCGCGGCACCCTTCCTGAGTGGATCTCGGGGTAGTGGAATGAGAACAGGTCGTGAATGGTCACGACGAACCGGCCGGGATAGGCCAGGGGCAGGTTGTAGTGCGGAAAGTGCATGAGCGCCGTCCGCTGCCGCAGCAACCTCACGAGAAAGGCAGACTGCTCGGCGATCCGATAGGGGCTGGCCTCCGAAACCTCGAGCCGGCCCCGCCCCGAAGTCAGCGCTCGAAGGAGCGCGAGATCGGCCCGACGGCTAAAGACGACGAGACGATCGCCGAGGACCTGGGCGAGGGCGGGCAGCAGCCCGCTGATGTATCGCCCGATGCCCAACGAGCTGATCAGGCGGGCATCGAAGCCGATCTCCAACGCCTGGATTGTAGTTGGATTTCGGGTCAGTCAGCGCCACGCGTGGTAGACAACGCGGCCGATCTGGAAGAGACGGCGCTGGACCATCGTCTGGCGAGCCGACCGAGCCAGCGAGCGGGGAATGCTGAGCCGGTAGTGCAGCTTGACTGTCCGGAAGCCAACATCTTTGAGCATCGCGGCAACCGCCGCGGCATTCGGCCCCCACCAGTTCGTCGGATCACCGGCGGCTTCCGAGCCCGGGTAGAAGGCCATCGCCGGCTGCCAATAAAAGTTGAGGTCGACGCCGGTTTCGACGATCGCCATTTCTCCCGTCACGCTGAAGAGTTTCTCGAGGGCAAGCAGCGGATGGCGCATGTGATATAGCACGCCAAGGAAAAGGACGACGTCATGCATCCCGACGGTTTCTGGCGAAATGTCGAGCACATCGATCTCCTTGTCTTCGACCCTCGAGCCGAGGGCCTTTCGGGCCAGATCGAAGCCGGCCTTGGTGCCCCAGCCGGGCCCGCCCCAGCAGAACGAGTCCGTCGCAAGGACGCGGCTCGCGCCGCGACGCTCCGCTTCGAAGGAAAAGAAGCCGTCCCAGGCGCCGATATCGAGCACCGTTTTTCCGCCCAGGTCATCCGGGAATCCCAGGGTGGCAAGCTTGGCCGGGGTGTCATCGTCGCCCGGTGTGACGATGCCGCGGCCGAGGTCGATGCGATGGAACCACTTGATGCGACCGACATCCGCCCGCAGCTGATCTTCCGCCATGCCCGCTAAGATACGGACATTCTCGAGGTGACGTAGATCAGCTCGGTACGCGCATCGGTTCGACCGTCCGCCGCAGAGCAGCCGGTGGCTGGGAAGAACCTCTACCAAGCAACGCTCTACGTGGCGGCGCTGACCTGCGCGATGCTTCCCTGGTATACGGTTCGCTGGCATTACGGGCCGCTGCCGACCACCTTGCTGGAGACGGCCATCCTGGTGACCGTTGCGGTCTTCGCGGTCGAATGTTGGCGCTACCGAATGATTCCCGAGTGGCGCACGGCGTTCACTTTCCCTGCCATCCTCTTCATCATCGCCGGCGCGATCTCCGTGCTCGTCGCCCCCAGCCAGCGTGCCGCCCTGGGACTCTATCGGGCCTACATCCTCGAGCCGATTGCCTTCTTCGTCGTCGTAAGCTTTGTGGTTCGTCGCTGGTCTCAGGCGCGGTTGGTGTTGGCCGGGCTGGCCGTTTCCGGAGTGACCGCATCGGTTCCGAATGCGTTCGTCGTCTTGCAAGCCATCCGGCAACACACGCTGAACGTGGCTGTGGCTCCACCAGTCGTCATCTATCAGAGCGCGAACAGCCTCGCCCTGCTGACGGTCCCGCTGATCGCGGTAGCCGCCGCGTTAGCTCTGTATTCCTCGAACCGCGCCACTCGAGTGGTGAGTATCGTGTTCCTGGCCACCACCATACCGGCTACCCTCCTGAGCTTCTCCCGGGGTGGCTATCTGGCCCTGCTGGTGATCGGGCTGTTGTTGGCGTTCACCCACCCAGCGCGGCGCTGGCTCATCGCCGCGATCGTCGTGCTGGCAGTCGCGGTCTCACGGATTCCACCGATCGCCAGCCGGATTGCGCACGAAGTCAATCTGAATGATCCCAACAATTCGCTCGAGGAGCGATTCCGACTGTGGGCCGCGACTTTTCGCATGCTCCGTGATCATCCGGTCTTCGGGACTGGGCTAGCTGGCTTCCAACAGACCATCGACCGGTACCGGAATGGCGTGTATACCGAAGACCTGATCTATCCCCACAACATCATTCTCAATTTCTGGACCGAGACCGGATTGCTAGGGTTGGCGGCCTTCGCCTGGATCGTCGGTCAGGCTGTCCGGGCCGGCTGGAACGGGTGGCGTCATGGCCCGGCCATCTGGCGGCCGCTCCAGCTCGGCGTGCTGCTCATGATCGTCGGCATCATTGTTCACGGCCTGGTGGACGTTCCATACTGGAAGAACGACCTGAGCCTCGAGTTCTGGGTCTTGCTTGCTCTGAGTTGGGCTGGCCAACGCTGGGGATCGGTCGTCCGAAGCTGATGCGGAAGAATCGCTGGCTCCCGTGGACACGAGCGCTGATCGACGTCGTGGCGATCGTAGTGGGCGTTGTCCTCGCCTACAACTACCGATTCCACGTCGACCGTATTCCGATTCCCGGGTTTGAGCCACCGGCGTTTGGCTACTACCTGGCGGCCGCACCCGGCGTGGCCCTCATCTTCGTCGTCACTTTTGCCTTCAGTGGCGTCTATCGAATCCGGCGTGGCCGCCCGCTCCTCGATGAGATGTTCGCGATCATCGGCGCGGCAGCCATGGCGGGGCTGATCACGCTTGCCCTGATGTCGATCTATCGCGGCTTCTCCTATTCGCGCCTGGTGCTCGGCTACAGCGTGGTCATTGCCTTGGCCCTGATCCTGATCGGACGGATCCTCCTGCGTCGTCTGCTCACGATGCAGCAGCGCCGCGGCGTTGGAACGGATCGGGTGCTGATCGTCGGAACCGGCGCCGGCAGCGAACTGCTGCTGCACCGGATGACGATGTTCCCGGAATACGGCTACACGGTCTGCGGTGTGCTCGACGATCGCCTGGAACCGGGGACGCCGTTTGCCGGCAGCCAGGTCATCGGGCGGATTGACGAGCTGCCAACGCAGGTCAAGGGCAAGCAGATCGACCAGGTCTTCCTCGCCCTGACAGGCGCCAGCCACGGCGAGATGCTGCATCTGATCAAGACCTGCGACGACCTGCAGGTCGACTTTCGGATGCTGCCCGACGTGTTCGAGATCATCACCACCCGGGTCTCCGCCGACGTCGTCGACGGCATTCCCTTGGTTGGTGTTCGTCGCAGCCAGGTCGAGGGTCTTGGCCTGGTCCTCAAGCGCGCCTTCGACCTGGTGCTGGCGGTGCTGCTGCTGGGCCTCCTGAGTCCAATCCTTCTGCTCCTGGCGCTGGCGATTCGGCTGAGCAGCACCAAGGGGCCAGTACTTTTCCGTCAGGAGCGCGTCGGCAAGGACGGTCAGATATTCACTCTGCTCAAGTTTCGATCGATGATCCCTGACGCCGAGGCTGCGACGGGACCCGTGTTCGCCACCGCAGACGACCAACGCCGGACAGCAATCGGCCGCCTGATAAGGCGCTTCAGCCTCGACGAGCTGCCCCAACTACTCAACATCGTCCGCGGAGATATGAGCCTGGTCGGGCCGCGGCCGGAGCGACCGTACTTTGTCGAACGGTTCGGCGCCGAAATCCCCCGGTACCTGGAGCGGCACCAGGTCCGTCCGGGCGTCACCGGATGGGCCCAGGTCAATGACCTGCGCGGCACGACCTCGATCGCCGACCGGACGATCTACGACATCTATTACATCGAGAATTGGTCGCTCTCCTTCGACATCAAGATCTTGCTGCTCACCATCGGGCGGATCTTCTTCCACAGCCACGCCTACTGACGGGTGTCCTTTATCCTTCGCTGAGGTGGCGACGGAGGTGGCGGGTTACGTTGAAACCGGGCATCCGGCCGGCGCCTCGAAGCGCGAGCGGCTGGCTCGCTGGCTGCGCGGCGATGGGCTCGAGGTCGGAGCGCTGAGTCACCCGCTGGCCCTTCCTCCCGGTGCGCGGGTGACCTATGTCGACCGCATGACGGAAGCCGAGTTGCGACGGCATTATCCAGAGCTGGAGAACGAGCCCTTCGCGCACGTGTCGGTGATCGGCAATGCCGAGAATCTCTCGGCCTTCGCCGATAACTCACAGGATTTCGTGATCGCCAATCATCTGCTCGAGCATCTCGAGAATCCCATCCGGGCGCTGATCGAATTCCAGCGGGTACTGCGACCCGACGGCGTCCTTTATGTCGCCCTCCCGGATGCTCGAATCACCTTCGACCAGGATCGCGAGCTGACAACGCTCGAGCATCTGCTGGAGGAGTACCGCCACGGAACCACGGCGACGCGGCGTGCGCATTACCTCGACTGGGCGGTCAACGTCGACAAACACGCGCAGGCCGAAAGCCACGCTGCCCGACTCGAGGCGATGGATTACAGCATTCACTTCCATGTCTGGCTACCCGACACTTTCCTTGACTTCCTGCTGGCGGCGAAGCGAGAAGCCAAGCTCGATTTCGAGCTGGCCGCCTTCGCCCCGCCGGAAACACCCGAGGACAACGAGTTCATCCTCATCCTTTTGAAGGGAACCAGTCGCAAGCTACGGCTCCCCCCAGCGGCGAAAGGCATGAGCCGGAATGGGTGGCCCGGTGGATGGCAGGCCTTCCGGTCCAGGCTGAGACGAAGCCCGATCGGCCCACTGCTTCGGCCGGTGTATCAGCGGCTGCGGCGCCGATCCTCGACGCGCTAGTCAGGTAGCGGTGGCGACGACCAGAAACTGATAGGCGAGCATGGTCGGCCAGCGCCGGCCCAGCCAGTGCGCCCAGCGATTAAAGGGTTCGCGGCGCAGTGCGGGAAGTGGACAGGTCACATCGACGTCAACGACCCGATAGCCCGCCGCTCGGATCGCGGCGAGGAGGGTGCGACGGGTGAAAAAGCGAAGGTGAGTGCGGTCCATGATGCCGCGGTCGGTGTAATCCCAGCGACCGGCGAGATGGAGCAGCCGCATCGACCAGTTGGCGATGTTCGGCGTTGTGATCAATAGGCGCCCAGCCGGCGCGAGATAGGGGCGTAAGCGCGCCATCGTCGCGATCGGATCTCGAAGATGCTCGATGAGGTCGGCGAGGATGATCGCATCGTAGGCCGCGAGTTCGAGTGGAAGCGGCATCGTCTCCACATCGCCAGCGAGGACCTGGCGGCCGACGGCCTGAGCCACTGCGGCAGCTTGCGCATCGATCTCGATGATGTCAACAGCCGTCGCGCCGCCCCGCAATTCTCGGGCGATGGTGCCGGCTGAGCCGCCCACGTCCAGCACTTCGCGAGCGCCTCGACACTGGCGGATCACCCATTGATGTGCCGAATAAGGATCCGCACGGAGTATGACGTAGTCGCCCGTCGTCGGGTCCCTACCAGGCGATGAGCGGCCTGATCACCGCCCAGTAGGGGCGGTCCGATGGTTCTTGAAGATGGATACCGAACGCATGCTTGGTGCTGGCTCCGAGGGCAGGAGAAACGGGCGCCTCCTGGACGCTTCCCATCTTGTCCAGCATCTTCTCACAGGCTAAAACGTTGTATGAAAGTGGCGAATGACGCTACGGCCGTGAAAACGCGTGCCGACTATACAGCGCTTATCCGCGATAGCCAGGCTGCCCTTATGGCGAGCGCCGAGCGGATCACGGTGGTTGGGCGGTGGGTGGTCCTGGCCGCCGCCGTAATCCTCAACCACTTCGGCAACCAGAACTCGTCGGCGTCAGTCTTCATCGTCGACACCATCCTCTTTTGTTGGGGTCTGGTCAACCTGGTCGTCTCCGTTGTTCTTGTCCGAGGATTCCGCCCTGGTCGCTGGTTCGGCTTCGTCACCACGGGCATCGATCTGATGATCGCGACCAGCATCCTGTATTTCTCCGGCGGCTACGGGGCACCAACCGACTTTTCCCTACTTTTTTACCTCCTGATCATCGCGTCGGCCATCCGCCTCGGCCTGCCGGGCTCGCTGGCTACCGCCGTCGTCGTGTCGGCCCTCTATGTCCTGATCGGGGGCATGACAAGCTTTGCCCAAATCGCCCCTCCGCCCGGCTTCGTGGTCGGTCGGGTCTTTCTCTTTTTGTTCGTTGCCCTTGTCGCCGGCCTGCTGGTGGGCGATATCCGCAACCGGCTCGATCGGGCTCTGCTGACCGCCATCGAGCGGGCCACCCAGCTGGATGAAACCCAGCGCCGGGAAGCGCTCGAGAAAGAGCGGGCTCAGCGATTAGAGGAGATCGACCACGTCCGTTCGGACTTCGTCTCAGTTGTTGCGCACGAATTGCAGACACCGCTCGCGAGCATCAAGACCCAGGCCGACACCTTGTTGACCCAACAGCACCGTCTCGACCAGGAGACGCGCTCGGCCCTGACCGAGGGCATCCATCGCAGTGCCGTCAGTCTGACCAACCTGGTGCAGGACTTTGCCGCCGTCAACCGGATCGAAAGCAACCAGTTCAGTTTTCACTTCGAGCCGCTCGATCTTGCGGAGCTGGTGAACGAGGTCGTCGATCGCTTTCCGGTCAGCCCGCGACACCCAATGCGCGTCCGCATCGAGACCGGCCTCAGGATTCGCGGCGATCGGCGCCGGCTCGAACAGGCACTCCTCAATCTGCTGAACAATGCCGTCAAGTATTCGCCCCGCGGCGGGAGCATCGCGGTCATTGCCTTCCCGGAGAAGGAAGGGCAGGTAAAGGTGTCGGTCCACGATGAGGGTCTTGGCATCCGGGAAGAGGACCTACCCAAACTGTTCAACAAGTTCACCCGCCTCTTCGACAAGCGGGCGATGAACATCGGTGGCTCGGGCCTGGGCCTGTTTATCACCCGATCGATCGTCGAGGCCCACGGTGGGCATATGACCGTTGAAAGCGAGTGGGGCAAGGGGTCGACCTTCGGCTTCGTTCTACCTCTGTGGCAGCCATCCGAGTCCTCGTCGTCGACGACCACGCCGTCTTCGCCGACGCCCTAGTCACTATCCTGGGCACCGACCCCGCGTTCGAAGTGATCGGGAAGGGAGGCACGGTCGAGGATGCGATCGCCTCCGCAAAGGCCCTCCAGCCGGACGTTGTGCTACTGGATGTCCATATGCCCGATGGATCGGGCATCGATGCCGCGAGGCAAATCAAGAAGGGCCGGCCGCAGACGCAAGTCGTCATCCTGACCAGTGACGAAGAAGAATCCGTGCTTCGGGCGGCGGTCCAGGCCGGCGTGACCGGCTATTTGAGCAAGCACGAATCGGCCGCCCAGGTGATGCAGGCCGTCCGCAGCGCGGCAAGGGGAGAGGCACTGATTGCCCCCTACATGCTGGCGCGGCTGCTGAGCGGCATGCAAAAGCAGACCGCTCGGCCGGCCGGAACCCCGCTCACGCCGCGCGAACTCACGGTCCTACAGGAGCTGGCGTTGGGCCACGACAATGACGCCGTCGCGGTGGCGCTCAAGATGTCACCCAATACGGTCCGCACCCATGTACAAAACATCCTGTCTAAGCTGCAAGTTCACTCGAAGCTGGAGGCCGTGTCGCGCGCCATCCGCGAGGGATGGATCCAGATTCCTAAACAACCCGCAGCCTGATCTTTCGTAAGCGAGACCAAGAAAGAGCGCCCCTATACTTGGGGCGGCCCGGGACCCATTGGGGCGTCGCCAAGTGGTAAGGCAGCGGACTTTGGATCCGCCATTCCCAGGTTCGAATCCTGGCGCCCCAGCCATTTTCACGATTTGCGGCTGTGGTCCAGGTCATGAGCGGCCAGAGGTATCCAGCAAGCGGTCGGTCAGGGAACCACTCTGGCCAGGGTTCCAGCGCAGCTTGCCTAGGGGTTGACCGCCGCAAGGGCGGTAGCGCCCGGCGAGTTGCGCTATCGCGATGATCCGTGGGGCGTCGGTGTGGCTGCTCGCCGCGATTGCGCTTGCTCCGGCATCGGTCCTCGCTGCCGATTCGGACCGGTACCTGCCCGAGCAGATGATCGTCAATCCGGCAGGCCAGCCGGTCCTGACCCCGCAACAGGCCGAGACCCTGGTGAAGTCGGTGTGGGTAGCGCGCCACCGCGTCTACGGCTCGCCTGGTCAGACCGAATATCTGGAGACACAGGCGGCCGCCGAGTTCGACAACAGCGCGTGGACGACACCACTCAAGGACTACGGGTTTCCGGGCGAGCTCCGCGCGGTGAACGTGCTCGTACCACGCCGGCCGGCGTATCCCACGTTTTTCATGGCTGTTGTCAAGACCAGCGAGCGCAGCCGGCCCGACCGGAACGAAGGTTTGGTCTTCACGCGCTGGAGTGAGGCGAGTCCGTGGAAGCTCGCGATCGACACGCCGCTGGACGTATTGCCGAGCGACTTGAAGTTCGTCTTTGACGCGGATGGGTACGTGACCCCCACCGGACGGGTCGGGCTGACCACCGTCGCCCCCGAGAACATCTACGGGGTGGTCGCCGGCGGCGGATCAACCTTCACGTGCTATTCGTACCACTCGACCGCCACCTCGACGCGGTCGTGGCTCGACCCTCAGCACGTCACGGACACGTTCTCCCTGAAGGACGGGTACTACACACGGGTGACCACGACCGCGGTCGCCCAGGCCTGTGGGCTTCTCACAGCGAGCGGCGACGGAGAGTCGCTCGGCTCTTTGAGCGGGACGGTCGCGATGAAAGGGGCGAACGACCCATTACCCTGGCTCTGGATGGGCATAGTTGGGATGGCGCTGGTCGCGGCCGCATATGCCGCGCTGTCGCTCCTCGGTCGGGGCCTCGCGCCGGTGGACCTCGGCGCGGTCGATGCCACGGCTCCATCGCCTCCGGTGAAATCGTGGACGGTGCTCGAGCGCCGGGCGACGATTACCGCACTGGTTCTCGTCGCCATCGAGGCCGCGGTGCTCTCCGAGATCATTCGCGCGATCGCGTCGACGCGACCCGAGGTCGGGCTTGGCCTCCTCGCGCTCGCCATCGGCTGGTTTTTGATCCTGACACCGCCATGGTTGCGGCGGGTGCGGGTGCAGGCCACCATGGTCATCCCCGCGTCGCCCGAGGCAGTTACGGCGGCGCTCGTCGACGAGACGAACCCGAACGCCTGGGGAGGCGACCTCGTGTCCGTCGAGCGGTTAACCGAAGGCGCGCCGCTGGTTGGCGCGACGTATCGCACTGTCCAACGCCTTTCCAGCGGTGGACTGGCGGAGGTCGTCAAGGTGGTGACCGAGTACATCCCCGGCCAGGTCTACGCCGTTCGATACTTGATGTCGAATCCACAGGTCGAGCGTTTCACGCTCGCCGCCGACCCTGAAGGGACGCGAGTGACCAGCACGCTGGAGGCGACGATGACTCGCTTTTATGCAATGAGCGGCATGGTTCTCTTCCGCGGCGCGGCGCTGCAGCAGCGGGCGAAGCGCCTCGCAGAGCTGGCCCGCCTGTCTCGTCGTGTTACCGGTAAGACTCTAGTACCGCACGATACGGCCGCGACCAATGCCAAACGCCGGCTCCCGGCGTGGCTCCGCGTCGGCCTTCCGTTGATGGCGCTGACCGCGCTGCTGAGCCTCGGTGGCTACACGCTCGTCTTCGGCGCGATCTTCGGCACACTCCTCATGGTTACACTCGTCATCCACGAACTCGGCCACTTCGCCGAAGCGAGACGCTATGGCCTGTCGGTCCGGCTGCCTTTCTTCATTCCCTTCATCGGCGCCGCCACGACGATGCGCAACATGCCCGCCGATGCCACCACGCACGCGAAGATTGCGCTCGCCGGACCGCTGTGCGGGATGCTCGCCGTCGCCGCAACCTGCCTTGCGGCGGGACCAACGAATGCACAGGGCCTCGTGTTCTTTGCTCAGATCGGTGGCTTGATCAACCTGGTGAACCTGGCGCCGATGGGCATTCTGGACGGCGGCACGATCCTGGCCCCAATCTCGCGCTGGATCTCGGTCGCCGGGGTGGTGCTGGCCGCGCTGCTCGTTGCATTCCTTGCGCTCTCGATGGAGTTCAGCCCGATCGTGCTCGTGATCGCGGGATTCGCGGTCTACGGCGTGGTCAATCGCTTTCGGCGGCACCGCACGCCGCACTGCCGGAGCGTTCGACGGCGGGCCAAGCTCGTGCTCGGCCTCGTCTGGGTTGCGGCGAGCGGCTACCTATTCTTCGTCACCGGCGCAACCTCGATCGCCATGCTGACGTGGTGAATCTCGTCATAAGGAGAGTTCCGAACCATTCCTGAAGTCACATCAGCACTGAATTTGCTGAGGAGACGTTTTAGCGGCGCTTCGACGACATGCTCGACGCGTGATAGCAAAGTTGCCAAACCTGACCAGTCAGCCCAGTCATCGCCTTCGGATCCTCGGAGGGAAGGGAATGTCGTGCCCCTCCGTTAGAAAAGCGGAACGGCAGTCTATGAAAGTTCAGGACTTAAATGGGTCTGAAGTCACGTGGCTCGGTCAGATGCAGGAGGCCGGCCGCCTGCTCCATCAGGTCTATGTCGGGCAAGTGGATGGCTTGCCCGATCTTCCGGGGCTTGATCAGGTTTGGGTCAAGTGGCAGTCGGATCGAACCAATGAGCGGCCCGAGGCCAATTCGGTGGTAAACGCCCTTGGTCTTTGCTTTGGACAGCAGCTAGTGGATCGACTCGGATTCCGCTGGGCTGTGATCGCCGACGAGTACGGGACAGAGTTGGGATGCATCGCTCAGCCGGGCGACATTACCGTTTTCCCGGCAAACGCGACGGCGAAGCGGATCGAAAAAGGGGCACACCCCTTCTTTGCCGAGCTATTTTCCCAGGTGGAAGCTCGAGTCCGCGCGCTACATCGGCAACCGCCGCGTCAGTGAAATCGGAAGCCGTTAATCACAGCCGAGTGGCGAGAGAAGTCAAGCTGCGCCCTGGGTTCACCTCGGTGTGTAGAGCTGGCAGGTCGCCACGACCGAAAATCCACGCGGTTCACCAATTATCCGCCGGCGGGACTGGTGGTGAACCGCGCGCACCCTCTTGGTCTCAACCCCTTCGCCCCGTTTGCTGGTCGACTGCTCAGTAAAGTTGCCAAACCTGACCAGTCGACCCAGCCATTGTCCTGTCGCAATACATCCCGGACGCCGGTCGCAAGACATAATGGGCAGGCCGTGACCTTGGCGCCCTTGAACTTGCACACTGGTGCCCAAGCCTTCGCCTTAAGGCTAAGGGTCATCGAAGGGTCTATTGGTCGCTCCGTTGAGGTTCAGGTACATCCTCCGCTTGCGCCCGAGGTGAGTCGTTCTTCTCGGCCTCGGGACCACTTCCTCGCCATCAAACAAAACCGCTCGTAACCAGATCGGCTGGCTGGGCGTTCGTGCTTTCAGAGGATCATGCCGGCCGGGCAACCGCCCAGATTTGGAGGGCTTTCCGCGATTCTCTTTCTCTTTACTGGGTGTGGCAACGGAGCAGTCGGTCAGGCGCCTTCGCGGCAGACTGGAGCAACCACTACAACACCAGCCGCGAGTATCTCGACGTCAGCCCCGTCGACCGCCGCGCCATCGACCCCTCTCCTTCGTACGGCGGCAGCTACTCGTCCGCCGAGCAGGCGGGGATAGCGGGTACGGAAGCGAAGACCGGATTGACCTATACAGCAGGTCCGTGTCCGTCCGGGCAGTCTTGTCTGGGCGGAGCCCAGGTTTTTGGCAACCCGGACACGAATCTAGGCCTCGATGCGGCATATGTGCAAATGGCAGCCGGTGGCTCAGGCGGTGGAGCGATATGCGACGCGTATGTCGATTACGATTCCGCCGGCTGGCATGTTTTTCCACCGGTTGCGTGCGTACAGCAGAGCGGTTACAACCCTGTGCTTGGCACTCAGGATCATGTCCAGGTTCCCGGAGGTGGATGTGCCAATGTCCGACAATCACCCACGCTTGGCGCTAAAGTCGTGACCTGTCTAATGGACGGGACGTCACCGTCGATACGATCTTCCCACGCTACGCGGACGGTCACATTTGGTGGAGCATTAACCACCAGCAGGGCTTTGTCGCCCGCGACTATCTAATCAGCCAGGCCTGAGCGCGCCAGCCGACGACCCTGCCCCTCGATATTGGCGGGCGTCGAGCGTACTCGGAGCCCCAGGATGGAAGCGGATTTCACGGCTGCACCCCGCTGTCTGCCGGGATGAGCGGCAGGTTGCTTACTTGCCGAAGGCCCTCGCCCGGGGAGTACGCAAACAGGCCCTTACGAGTACCGAACCAGGTCGTGCTCTGCTCGAGAATTCCTCCTGCGAAATAGCGTTCCCCCTCAGACTGGGCCGCCCATGAGCCAAGCTCATGAGCCTGATCCGGCGACATAACTCGGTTGAGACTGACGCCGTCACCGACCCACAGCTCAACCAAGGGACGGCCGCTGCCGTCCAGCCCAACGACGTCAGGTCCGCGGCAGAACGAGCTGCAAGGTGGGATGACGGCCAGCCAGCCAGCACTGCTACCGTCACGCAGGTCCACGCTCGTGATCTCGAACCGGGGTGGTGAAGAAGACGGGGCCTGGTTGACGGCGGTCCACGCTGAGCCATTTGCGATCATCCAGCCTCCGCTTGCCTGGAGGTCGGTGACCTTCGTCACAACCCCACTCTGCGGATCGAGGCGCCAGAGCTTATTGGCGTCGGGGGGGCAGCCCTCTGGGCACCCCGCCGACAGATAAATACCGTCGGCCTGGTAGCTCACCACTCCCACCGCTATCGGGAGAGACAATGAGGGCACGATGCGGTCTTGACCTGCCGCAGGATCAACCACGTGAAGTCGCGGCGAGTACATGATCGGCCCCGTGCTAGGCGTCAGCCCAGGCGGCGAGATGCGGTCTTCGTACACATAATGGGTACCGTCTGGCGAGACCTGAGAGGCTGGAACCGGAAGCCATCGTTGCAGTGTCCGGTCATACGAGGGGCCCCCGTCTCCGGTCAGAACCGGCCGCGCCACAGTCTGCCAGACATCAAGCCGGTGCGGATCGCTCAGCGGAGTTATCTGAGCGGCTGAGTCGGCCGAATACGTCGCGGACGGAAACCTGAAGAATCCGCCGCCGTGGGCGGCATCGAGTTGTCCCGGAGCTGATGAAGAGAATGCTGCCACCGCGAGCTCGCCGGAGGTTGATCCCGAAGAAGGCGAGGCAGTTGCCGGCGCACCCGAACGGGACGCTGAGGAAGAAGCCGCTGGCGTTGACGTCGCTGAGCCGCATGCCGTTATCAGCACGGAAAGGCTGAGAACCGCCCACTGAGCGATGCGCGTCACAACATCCGAACGCATCGGAGTGGCGGTAGGTTTCGCAGGTATCGCTGCATGGCCGGCCCGCCGCAGCGATCGCCTGCCAGGGGTATTTTGATCGCCGACCTATATAGTCGGTTAAAGGGAGGATCGATTTGGGTAGACGACGCCCTCAGCGGCAAGCCGTTATGGAGACAAACGACGCGAGGGTGACGGCCGTCGCCACCCGAGATCAAGTCGCGCCTGGCCTGGTCGAGATTTCTGTCGTAATGCCTTGTCTCAATGAGGCAGCGACCCTCGCTATCTGTATCAGGAAAGCGCAAGCAGCCCTCTCACGGCACAAGCTTCGAGGGGAGATCATCGTGGCCGACAACGGGTCCAGCGATGGATCGCCCGCCATTGCTGTCGGCCTGGGTGCGCGTCTGATCCGGGTGAGTCAGCGGGGGTACGGCGCGGCCATCAGGGCCGGTATCGAGGCTGCGGAGGGCGAGTACGTCGTCATTGGTGATGCCGACGACAGCTATGACTTTTCAACACTCAATGACCTTGTAACGCCGCTGCGGGGAGCCGCCGACCTCGTGGTCGGTAATCGCTTCAAGGGCGGCATTGAGCGAGGCGCGATGCCCTGGAAGCATCGCTACATCGGCAATCCCGTCCTGACCAGCGTTGGGCGCCTTCTTTTTCGCGTCAAGATTGGAGACTTCCATTGTGGCCTTAGAGCCGTCCGAAAGGAAGCTTTCGAGAAGATGCAATTGCGGACAACCGGCATGGAGTTTGCGACGGAGATGGTGATCAAAGCGGCAACGCGTGGGCTCCGAATCGCCGAGGTCCCCACGACGCTTCACCGCGATGGACGATCCCGGCCATCGCATCTGAGACCGTACCGGGATGGCTGGCGTCATCTGCGCTTCATGTTGCTCTTCTCACCCCGTTGGCTCTTCCTCATACCGGGGATTGCGCTGATGGCGGTCGGAGGCGTGGCCGCTGCCCTTCTGCTAACCGGGCCCAAGCAGATCGCGGGGGTCGGCTTCGATATCAGTACCCTGCTGATTGCCGCATTCATGTGCCTCCTTGGTTATCAGTTGATCATCTTCGGACTGTTTACGAAGGTGTTTGCCATCCGCGAAGGCTTTCACTCCCCCGACTTCGTACTAGCTCGCCTCTTTCGCCACATCACGCTCGAAGTCGGGCTGCTGGCTGGCGCCCTGCTGTGCCTGCTAGGGCTGGCCGTGCTTATCTTGGCCTTCCTCAGCTGGAGCGTGAAGGGTTTCGGGGCTACGGATCCGCGGGTCACGATGCGCACTGTAATTCCCGCTGTTGTATTGATGGCCCTTGGTGTGCAAACGATCTTTGCCAGTTTTTTCCTCAGCATCCTGGACATTCACACGCTCGGCTGGGAGCTTGGCGGTCCAAAGCCGAAGTAGCGATAAGCCGGCGGAGTCTCATGAGCCAACGTGACCTCGCTGTCGTGGTGGTTTCGCACAACACCAGGAGGCACGTCCTCGCATTGCTCGACTCCCTGGCGGCTGATCCAGAGATGTCGACCTGGGAGACGGTGGTCATCGATAATGCATCCACCGACGGGACGGTGGGGGCGATTGCCAGTCAGCACCGATCGGTGCATCTTATGGCGAACAATCCGCAGCGAGGCTTTGCCGGGGCGCTCAATCAAGCAGCGGCTTTGACGACGGCCCCATTCATCGTGACGGTGAATCCTGACGCTCGGGTTCCAGTAGGGACCTTTGCCCATCTTCTTCGGGTGCTCAAGGCCAATCCGGGGGTCGCCGCTGTTGGGCCGTTGATTCGGTACCCCGACGGCACGGTGCAGCGCCATGGGATGTTTGAGCCGAAGCCACTCACGGCGTTGGTCGTTCTGCTCGGGCTGGAACGGGTGCCATTCTTTCGGCACGAAGCCGAGCGCTATTACGGTCTCCATATCCGTGGCGCCCCGACGCCGGTGGATCATCTCACGGGGGCGTGTTTGATGTTCAGGCGTGAGGCATTCGATGCCGTTGGCGGCTTTGATGAGGACCGGTTCTTTCTCTACTGTGAGGACGTCGACTGGTGCCTGCGGGCGCGACAAGCCGGCTGGAAATTTCTCTTCGTCCCCGAGGCGGAGATCACGCACGTGAAGTTAGCCGGGGCAAAGACGCGCGGAGCCTTTGCGATTCGGCAGTATTACCGGAGTCTCCGTAATTTCTACGCCAAGCACTATGGGCGATCCCCGTTAGCACGGCGGGCCCTATGGTTTGCGGGTGCCTATCTTCAGGAATTCCGGGCGTTGCTGGTCAACGCTGCCCGGGGCAAGGGCCTCCGCTATTGAGCGGTCCCGGCGGGCCGCGGTCCACCTAGCGAGCCCGAAAGACGCGGACCAGCACCACGGTGGACTGGTGCAGGCCGAGCAACGATGCGGGTCCGCGGACGGATTCCGTGAAGACCAGGCTGGCGCCGGAGGGCGGCGATGGGTCGCTGGGCGTCAGCATGATCATGTCGCCAGCGTGCGCGGTTTCCAGCTCGTCTGGCCGAGTGAGCAACCGAACGTTGACCGCGCGCAGCGGATCGCCGCGGGCGGGGTGGGGGCGGAGGGCGAATAGTGCCTGGATACTCGGGTCCCGAGCGCCAGAAAACAACAGGACGGTGTGCCCTCCGGCGAGGTCGTGGGCACGTGTGATCGCCTCGATCTCTCCGGCCTCGAAAGCGCGCGCAGCGCGGACGGGGTATACGAGGGCATAGTCCAAGTAGTACGCGCCGCCGAGGACCGCCACCAGCGTTACTGCAGCAGCCAAGCGCCAAGAGCTCGCACGGAGAATCGGCTGCAGGCCCTCCCAACCAAACGCCATCAGGACAACGAGAAAGGGCAGCGCCACAACGTCCCGCCGGGACGACACCGTTGTCGTCAGCGCTGGGCCGATGGGCGCCAGGAGGCTCCCGAGCAACGCAATCCTGGCCATCGGCTCCTGGCGGCGGCGGTACGCGGCGATCGCCCCCAGGACGATCGGCGGAATTGCGGTCAGGAACAGGACGCCGCCGAACCCGCTGGATAGCAGCAGGTTCGAGTCACCGCTAATGAATAGCAGGCGCGGCCCGAAGTACTGTGGGTAATGCCTGGCCGCCAAGAGGGCGGCGTCGACCCAACTGTGGCCGTTGAACACGCTGACCTGACCGAGGCGCGCCATCGCCTCGGCGCCGGCCGCTGCAACGATCGCGGTGGCGAACAATGGCGGGATCACCAGGGCCGCCAGGTTCCAGCCTCGGAGGCTCCGTCCAAAGGACAATACGAGCAAGCCCGCCAACGCGATGGTGAAGAAGCGCGCGGGTTGGGCGGTAAATGGGGCCACGGCCAGAGCGATGCCGGCCACAACGCAGTTGGGCAAGCGTCGCTCGCCGTTCGCGGCCAGGGCAACCAGGGCCAGCAGATAACAGAGCGGCGTAAACAGATCGGCTTCGAGCATGGTGCGGCCGAGATGAAAAAACCATGGCTCAAAGGACGCCTCAAGGATGAGAATCAACGCCACCGCTCGCGAGCGCGTCAGCCGCCACCCGAAACCCCCAGCCACCATGGCGAGGACGATGCCAGCAATAGCGTTTGGCAGCCGGACCGTGAACGGGGTTAGCGGAAGGAACGCGGTCAGGAGCGCAACGGAGTACATGCCCACCGGTCCCTTGTAGTCGCCGAAGGACCGAAAAAAGAGTGGCCAGGCAAGCCCGTACTGGTCGACACGGTAATGGGAAATCGCCCACCCGTTGTAGCCGAACGCCGCTTCATCGCCGAAAAGGCCGGGCGGGCTGGCCTGGAGCCCCGCAAGGTGGCTAACGATGACCGCCACCATGATCAACAAGAGAGCCAGGAGGAGCCGCCGACCCGGCATGACTCGAATCGGTGTTGCTAGCGGTTCCGTAGCAAAAAGCCGCGCGGATTGAAAGTCAGGAGAAACTTTTCGCGACTGCGGTCAACGCGGAAGCGCTGATCCTTCTGCATGAAAACGTCGATCGCTTCCATCGGGCCCGGGCCATGGTTCAGATTGACCGGATGCCCGTTTACGTTGGTGTCCTCGACGATCAGATAGCTCCCCGGGGAAACCAGGTCGCTGTAGAGCGCAAGCTCGTCAAGCACGTGATTCTTCGAGTGGTCGGAATCGAGGATCACGAGCACCGTGCCGGCACCGCGCGCGAGGCCGCGAACGCGGTCGGCTATGGACGGCGACGTCGACGAGCCGAGCAGATATGTGATTCGTGGATGGGCCGGGCGGCGTTCGCCAGCCAGAATGTCGATCGTCACGATTCTGCCTTTGCCAACGAGGTCGCAGATATTCGCCATGAAGTGCGCACTGCCCCCGTCGGCGGTGCCGGTCTCGATGATCAGATCGGGACGCAGCCCGTCGATGATTTCTTGATAGATCCAAAGGTCGAGGGGACACTTTTGCACCGGGGTACCCATCCAGAAGGTCGCTCCCCAGGTCCCGCCTTTGGGCTTCTCGTCGTAGTACAGCCGATGGAAGGCATCGATAATGCGGACCTTGGATCGATCGTCAGCGTCATCGGGAGCCAGAAAATTTCGAACCCGAGTGCGAAGCCTGACTTTGCGGCGCAGCCTTGCCAGGACCTCGGTTTTCATCGCTTGCCGCCGGCCAGATTAGCAGGCACCCGATCTGGAGTTAACTCAACCGCTGACCCTTGCCGCCAGATCCAGGATCCCCTGAACGTACTGCTGGGTGTCGGGAAGCATTCCGTTCTGGGCCAGGCTGGTGCCCCCCTGGTAGTAGGCGGCCAGCGCCATGGCGGGATCCTGGTAGTGGTCGAGGTCGTCGCGCAAGATTGCCGCGCCGACATCGGCGTTGTCGTATGGATCGCTGATATCCACGGGTCGTCCGAGCAGCGCGGGGCCGGCTTCCCGGGCGCTGTCGGGTTCGATCTGCATCAGACCCACTGCCCCCGTGGCCGATACGCGGGCCTGGTTCCAGCCGCTCTCCCAGTAGGAGAGAGCGAGCACCAGTTTGGGGTCGATGCCGTGCCGCACAGCCGCCTCATGCAGGATGCGCAGGACCAGAGCGCGTGGGTACCGGCGGTTTACGCCGCCGGGAGTGTCGGGGTCGATGACCTGGACCGTGCGCCCCGTCGATCGCGCGCTGTCGTTTCCGGTCGGGGCTGGCGGCGTCTTCGGCTTCGCTGCGGGCTGCGACGGATCGGCCAGCGGCCCGCGGCCTGCGACGATTCCTGCCAGTTTCGTCTCAGTCTCGCTTGCGAGCCGCCCCGACGTCGCGAGCGCCGAGGCGCCCGTAGCAGCCAGTCCGTTGGCGGCGCCCTCGAGCGGCGGTTGCGCGACTGGAGCGATCGGTCCCGTCAGCGCCCCTTTCACGGCGAGTGCCGTCGCTGCAGCGCCCAATAACGCACTGTTCACGCCTTTCCGCTTTTTTGAGGACATCCGTCCATGAAACGAGACCATATGGTCATCTAGCAAGCTGAGCCCCAGCAGAACGAGAGACAGGAACGACGCCGGGTCCTCAGCGGAGCGTGGGCTCATCTTCGATAGGCTTTCGTTCGAGTGAGTTCGCAGCTCGGGTACTACGAGTTCATGGGATTCGACTCGGCCGAGCTTCGCCGTCGCTATGCGGGCTACGCCGATCGCTATCAGCCAGGCGAGCACGTGCTCGATATCGGCTGCGGTCGTGGCGAATTCCTGGAGCTCCTGCAGGCTCGCGGCGCCCAGGGCCTAGGGATCGACGCGGACGACGGCATGGTTGGTGCCGTCAACGCCAGGGGATTGCGCGCGGTGCAGGGCGAGGCTGTCCAATACCTGCGCGAACACGAGTCGAGCTTCGATGGTGTCTTTGCTGCGCACCTGATCGAGCACCTCCCGGCTGACGCTGTCCGCTGCCTCGTCCAGGCCTCGGCTCGAGCGCTCAAGCCCGGCGGCCGTCTCATCCTCGTTACCCCGAACCCGGGCAACTTGCAGATGCAGCTCAAGGACTTCTGGATCGACATGCAGCACGTCCGCTTTTATAGCCCCGAGATCATGCGCTGGGTTCTCCATGAGGCGGGCCTCCGCGACATCGAGGTCGGTGAGAATCCGAGCTACCGGACCGGCCCGGCGATTGGTAATCATCCCCTGCCACCGCTGCCGCTTGCCCCAACCGGAGGCGGGATCAAGCGGCAGGTGAAACGAGCGATCAACAAGCTGCTCAAAGTCAATCCGCTCCGGCGACGCCTTCGGGATGCCGAAGACCGGCTCAACGTTCTCACCGGCTGGATGCAGTCGCTTTACCCGCCGGCTGAATACTTTGTGATCGGGGTGCGGTAAGCCCTCAGCTCGCGGCCACGCGAAAGAGCTGACGGCCGTCCGACGGGTCGACGTAGACAGGGAGGAGATACGGGCCGATAGGCGCCCGAAGCATGGTCGGGATTTCAGATGGGGTCAGTTCGACGTATGTCACATGCTCTGCGCGCAGGTGCTGCAGGGCGCTTGAATCGGTCAGCCGCCATTCCCCCAGGTATGACGGGCTGTCATAGGACTCGCCGTTGAAAATCTCCGGCTTACTGTACAGGTAATAACTGGTGTAGAGAGGGTCGACCCAGACCTTATCTCTCTCGGCGGATAAGTGGCTGTTCCACCAGTCGACAATCGGGGGACTGACGTACGGTTGAACGGAGCCGCCTCGATAGAGGTAGCCCCAGGGAATAGCCGCCCGGCCTGCGATCGACAGCCGGTAGGACACCGGTTGGAATTCAACCAGCAACTGGCTGTTGAGCGCCACCGTGGCCAGCGCGATGCCAAGCGCCACAGCTCGCAGGAAGACCGCAGCCGAGCCTTGCCAGAACGGAACCAGTGCCGCCGACGCGAGGATCAACGCAATGAAGGGTAGGACCGCGTCGAGGTATCGGACTTCGATGGCCGTGCTCGCATACCAGAGCACAACCCACAGGACGATGAACGCCGCCAACAGTCGAAGCTGGGCCCGGATGGCGTGGACCGCCAAGAGGGCGGCCACTACAAGTGGCAGCAGGATGAGCAAGGCCGGTCCGACGATGGACCGGTACTGGTATGGATGGACGACGGTGTCCCAAGGGAGGCGGAACAAATTCAGCAGGGTGTGCTGATGGCCGTAGCTGAGGTAGGCGTAGTGGACATAGCGATCGGCGATGGGTCCCCAGAAGGGGGACGGCAGTTGCCGGTCGAGCGCGGGGAACACGGGGTTTCCGGTGAGCTGCATACTCCGGGCAAACCACGGGAGGCACATCATGAGGGCCGCGCCGGCAACGAGCCCAACCCGCCGCGCCATAAGTGGGAATGCCCGACGCCATGCCAGCAGACTTGCCGGCTTCGGGCGAGTGACCCAAACAACGCCCAGCAAAAGACCCAGTACGGTGATTGCCGCGAATGGCTTGACGCCAATCAAATACCCGGTGGTGATTGCCGCGAGCAGGAGGAATCCGGTCTGCTGGGTATCGCGCCAGCGCAGAAACGCATGTCCGGCGAGTACGGTGAAGAAGGCAGCGGGCAGGTCCGTCCCCCCGGTCGACATTGACCACGATACGACGGGCGTGCTCACCAGGAAGAGCGCTGCCAGCAATCCGATCCGTAAGGAGCGCAGGTGGCTCCGCGCGAAATAGATGACCGCAAGCGCCGCCAGCACGCCATCGATCCAGTGCAGGAGTTTGGCGGCGATCGGCCCCCCCAGCGCCACGAGCGGCACATAGAGCATCTCCTGATACGGGGTCAGGCCGGTTTCCGCCATGTGCGTCACGGCGACGATGGGGAAGAAGCCGCCGTGTTCGACGTAGTGCACAGGCACGGCTAGATGGGTCCAGCGAGCATCGAACTGCACCTCTGGTCCAAGTGCTCCAAGAAGATCGATGTAGAAGGTCGCCGCCAGCGCAAGAACCAGCAGCATCAGCGCCACGGTTCCCGCTTCGAAATGCACCATGTCGGCGCGCGGCAGGCGAAGCGGTGAGTTGGCACGGATCGTCATCACAAGGAAACCGGCGGTCAGCAGGAGGCCGATGCCGAGCAAAAGCAAGAATGCCGGAACCGTATAAAGCTGCAGCCAGCCAAGCGCCATCACCGCAAAGGTGTACGTGGCGAGGCCGAGCGCGGTGGCGAACAGCAGTTGTTCCCAAGCGTCCTGCCATCGCAGCCGAAAGCCTCGGAGGAGCAACCCTCCGGGCCCGATGGCCGATGCCGTAAAGATGGCCGTCAGGCCCACAAGCTGCAGATTTCGCGGCAGGCGGGTGACCAGGTCCAGGTAGTGAGCCCGGTCGGTTCGAAAAATCGATCTCGCCACCGGATCCTGGAAGTCATAGATGCGGCGCGCCACGATGACGAACCATCCAAGCAGGGCAATCGCAAACGCGACTTGCCCGAGCGGGAGCCATCGGGCTCCGCCGGCGCCGCCGATCGTCACGCCGATCCCAGGATGCGGTCTTCGTAGCGCTTGGTGACGGCCGGGTCGGTTGCAAACCAGGCGGCCAT
>Ga0066671_10000081_pt1 | contig 25243 bp, 19 predicted proteins | sample GraSoiAngelo_120_FD_62294 | JGI IMG/M metagenome (GOLD analysis project Ga0066671, IMG submission 62294) | Grasslands soil microbial communities from the Angelo Coastal Reserve, California, USA - 14_0919_09_20cm | ecosystem: Environmental > Terrestrial > Soil > Grasslands | place: USA...
ACGCCATCATCGCCCTGCGCTGCAGCAAGCTCAGCGGACGCTTCGAAGATTTCTGGCAACGCCGCTCAGAGCAGAAACGGCCGGCCGCATGACTCTATTCCCTAAATCTGATGTGCGCCCACGCGAGTACGAGTAGCAACCTGTACTACCGGGCCGACATGTCGACACCCCATTTCTGGCCTCTTGAACAGTAGACGCTTCGAGAAGCGGACCTTAGCCTGTTGAGGCCAGCTTAATCAAGCGAATGAGCCGGGGCGGGCTGGCTTACTAAATTTTTAACTCCGGTTCGATTTTCTCCCCCCTCCGAACCAGCTGCGTACCGGGGAAACACAAAAAAAGAAAGAAGGATTGAGGCATGAATCGTTCACGAGTGGTCATACTCTTATTCCTTTTCGCCATGGGAATTACCATTGCCGGGTGTACCGGGACTGTTGCCGGCCCAAAGGGGGCAGTGCCGTCAATCATCGCACAGCCAGCTAACCAGGCGGTGACAGCAGGGCAGCCAGCCACGTTCACGGTGGTGGCTACCGGCACTGCGCCGCTCAGTTACCAGTGGCAGAAGAACGGCGCGGCCATCAGCGGAGCCACTTCCACAAGCTACACCACGCCTGCAGCCACCTCATCTGATAACGGCGCGAAATTCATCGTGGTGGTGAGCAACGCGGTGGGTAGCGTGACTAGCAATGGCGCCACGCTTACGGTGAATGCAACCGCGACGGCGCCCACGATCAGCACGCAGCCGGCCAATCAGACGGTAACCGTGGGGCAGACGGCTACGTTCGCAGTGGTGGCTACGGGCACGGCGCCCTTGAGTTATCAGTGGCAGAAGAGTGGTACCGCCATCAGCGGGGCGACTTCGGCGAGCTACACTACACCCGCAACTACCTCGGCAGACAACGGGGCCACGTTCGTCGTGGTGGTGAGCAACTCCGCGGGAAGCGTTACCAGCACTGCGGCCACGCTCACGGTAAATGCAACCGCAACGGCACCCACGATCAGCACGCAGCCGGCCAATCAGACGGTGACCGTGGGGCAGACGGCCACGTTCAGTGTGGTGGCCGCGGGCGCGGCGCCGCTCAGTTACCAGTGGCAGAAGAACGCTACGGCCATCAGCGGGGCGACTTCGGCGAGCTACACTACGCCTGCGACAACCTCGGCAGACAACGGGGCTACGTTCGTCGTAGTAGTCAGCAACGTGGCGGGGAACGTGACCAGCACTGCGGCCAAGCTTACGGTGAACGCCGCCGGCGGCGGCACGATGCCGCAGTTCGGGCACGTCTTCATCGCCATCGGGGAGAACACAACCTATACTTCCAGCTATAACAGCAGCAACATGCCGTACTTGACCTCGCTGGCCAATCAATACGGGCTGTCCACCAAATTTTGGGCCGACACCCATCCTTCCATTGGCAACTACGAGGTTATGACGGCTGGACAAGTCTTTACCAATGACGATGGCCAGACGCCGTCCAGTTTGCCACTCTCCTCGGACAACATTGCCGCGGAGGTGGAAAAGGCCGGCAAGACCTGGAAAGACTACGTGGAGAGTTGGAATGGCTGCGGCGCCCTGAAAAGCGGGAGCTACATCGTGCGCCACGACCCGCTCCAGTATTTCACCAACATCAACAAGGCCAACATCGTGTGCTTCAGCCAATTCGCCACCGACTTGGCCAATCACACGCTGCCGAATCTCTCTTGGCTCTCGCCGAACGGCTGCGACGACGCGCACGACTGCGGGATCAGCACGTTCGACACTTGGCTGAAGACGGAAATCGGCCCGCTACTGGCTAGCAGCTATTTCCAACCGGGAGGCGACGGCTTGCTGATCATCACTTTTGATGAGAACGACAAGTCGGGCAGCCCCAGCTGCTCTACTACCACGGTTGGGAAGGGCTGCGGCGGGCAAATCGAGACAGTTCTGATCAGCCCAATCAGCAAGATGGCCTACCAGTCCACGGTCGGCGACCCCCTGAACTACAACAACACATACGATCACGCCAGCGTCCTGCGGACCCTCGCGGACGCGCTTGGACTGAACACCTCCGGTCTGGGCGCAGCCGCTCCGCGTCTGCCTATGGCCGACTTCTTCTAACCTGCAACCGTGGCGGGAGGGAGGCTGCGTGCGATGGAACGCGCCGCCCTCCCGGCCACTTCCAAAAAGGTGTTGGGACAAAAGCAAGCCGCAACCTTGCCTTAAAGCTTTAAAGGCAGCGTGCTGCACACCATGAGCAAGCCCGCGAGCTACGCCCTTCTTGTGCCTGGCATTCCTTTCTGGATCCTTTCGAGAAAAGCGTAACAAGTGCCTTTCCTCCCATCGAACGCGGTCGCCCATGGCCGCGACGTGCGCCTGTCCATTAGTTCCCCGGCTAGCTAATCTTGACTCTGATCACACGGGCATTAGCCTGTGCGGTCCGAGCAAAGGACGTGATGCGAAGCCAGCTAAGATCGTGCCAACGCAGAGGAGCTGATCATCAAAAAGAGTTGGGTCGTAAGATGGAGTCATGTCTGGCACAGAACCCATCGGCCAGAGGACGTCCGGCGCGGACTCCGTAGGCGACGCCCAACTGGTTGGAGTCCAAACCGATAAATGGACGCGCTGGATGATCGCCATTGCCGTGATGGTCAGCGCGGTGATGGAACTGGTCGACACGTCCGCAGTCAACGTAAGCCTGCCATACATTGCGGGAAATCTTTCCGCCTCCGTCGACCAAGCCACTTGGGTGCTGACGTCGCATCTGATTGCGAATGCGGTCGTCCTGCCACTTTCGGGCTGGCTGGCAAACTATTTCGGCCGCCGGCGCCTGCTGATCCTGAGTGTAGCCGGTTTCACTCTGGCGAGCATCTTTTGCGGGCTGGCGCCAACGCTTACAACGCTAGTTACCTTCCGCATCCTGCAAGGAGCCGCGGGCGGCTCTCTTCAGCCAACCTCGCGCGCGATTATGCTCGAGGCGTTTCCTCGCGAAGAACGCGGACAAGCCATGGCGCTATGGGGCGTCGGCATTGTTATCGCGCCTATCGTCGCTCCGATGCTTGGCGGCTGGCTTACTACGAATCATTCCTGGCGGTGGATTTTCTTCGTTAATTTGCCGGTCAGCGTCCTCGGACTGTTTCTCGTGTGGAATTATGTCTTCGACCCACCATACATTCGCCGCCCCTCGACCCCCGTCGATTATTGGGGCATGGGATTGCTTGCCATAGGAATCGCCGCGCTCCAGGTGGTGTTTGACAGAGGCCAGGAGGACGACTGGTTCAGCTCGCACTTTATCGTCATGATGACCGTGATCGCCCTGATCGGGTTGATTTCTTTCACCATCTGGGAGTTACGGTCGAGCAACGCCGTAGTTCACTTCCGTTTGTTTCGCTACCGGACGTTCGTGACTGGCACGACTCTTTCGCTGGTCTTGTTTTTCGCGCTCTATGGCAGCATTGTGCTGCTGCCTCTGTTCATGCAGGAGCTGCTGAATTTTCCCGCGGTCACTGCGGGGGTCTGGAATTCTCCGCGTGGCATGGCCACGATGGCCGTGATGCCCCTCGCGGGCTATCTTATCGCTAGGCGTTGGGACATGCGTGCGCTGCTGACCGGCGGTCTGATCGTTTCCGCAATTGGCGGCTACATGTTTTCCTATCTGAATTTGAACGTTGGGCCATGGAATTTCCTCTGGCCTGAGATTGTCATGGGCGCGGGTTTGTCGTTCATGTTTGTGCCGCTCGCGACCATCACGGTTGATCCCATACCCCAAGAAGAGATGGGCTACGCGACCAGCTTAATTGCCTTAGCCAGAAATCTTGGCGCGGGGATTGGCATCTCTGTGTTTGCCACATTTGTAGCGCGGCGGGAGCAGTTTCACCAGTTGCGCTTGGCCGCTTCCATGGCGGCGAAACACAACCTGCCCGCGATAACTTCCCAGTTCCAGGGTTATTTGATGCGGCAGGGGGAAAACTCCGGGCACGCGGCACGCCAGGCGCTGACTCTGATGTACCATCAATTTGCTGCAGCAGGCCTCTACGCTGAGTTATCTCGATGGGTTCCGCCTAATGGCGATGCTGTTATTTATCGCGGTGCCGTTCGTGTGGATTATGAAAAAGCCTAATTTTAAATCGCCGGGTGAAGATGCCGCTTAACTTCTCGATAATTATCCCCTGTAAATATGATATTGGCCGTCATCAAGAGAAATACTTAATTCTCATTACCAGCAATACTGTAAGCTAGGCGCCTGATTGTTCGCGTTGCCTTCTCCCTCCCCGTGTTTAAAGCTTTTCTACCCCCGCATCTTCAAGATAAGACCGGATTGCTATTAACCACCATTTCGCAAGAATTAACACGACTCTCATCAAAGACACGAGCGCACCGTAAGGAGGGCGCAGCGGTCTTGATGGAGATCCGGCCGGGGAAGCGTTTTTCGCTCACGTTCTTCCTATTTGCGACGATAGCCCCGCCCTGACCGCCGGGAAGTAACCCGCCGTTGTGCGTTAAGCATGATTATGCCGAGCGATGAGCGAAAGGGTGGCAAGGCAGACCGTCTCTTCACCAGTGGGTGGTTGCAACATCGGTCCAAGCGAATACACCAGGTTAAACCCGGTTAAGCGAAGTTGCCGGAGCAAACAACAAGGAAACAAGGAATTGACCGACACGGAAGAACTCCCGCAAGGCGACGCCGCGTGCTGCTTTGTTGGGCCGGTCTTCCGGAGCGGAAGATGAAGACAACCAACTTTTCCGTGCTCGCGCGATTACCAGCCCCAACGCGCGTCGCCTGAGGGGGATGTCGCTGACGAAGAGCGCGGTCAGCGTACTCCTTGCACGACACACGGAAAAGAACAGTCACAAACACCGCGCTTGTCCAGTCCAGATGAGAATGCAAATGAATTACACCGACACCGATAGCAACACGACATGCGTCATGACTTATTCTCATGACGGGTTTGGGCTGGGACATCTGCGAAGGAACACTACGATTGCTTCGGCTCTGGCGCGTCAGGTTCCCGATTCCAGCGTGTTGATGATGATCGGGTGCCCCTCGGGAGCAGTATTCAAGCTGCCGACCGGCGTGGATTTCATCAAGCTTCCTTCGGTGATCAAACGCAATACCGGCGTTTGGCTTCCGCTACGGCTCCGGATCGGACTGGAAAAAACCAAGGCCTTACGGGTGGCCACAATTCAAGAAGCCGTGCGAGTATTTCATCCGCAGATCCTGCTCGTGGATCACGTTCCCGTGGGGATCTGGGGGGAGCTGCTCCCGTCATTGCAAATGCTGAAAAGACGAGGCGATGCACCAACTATCGTTTTGGGCCTCCGGGATATCTTGGACGCTCCGGAAGTTACGCGCACGCTTTGGGAACGCGAGGGAACGTACGAAGCGATCCGCAGGTATTACGACGAAATTTTCATTTATGGCCGCAAAGAGCTCTTCGACACGGGCGCAGCGTACGGACTGAATCAGTTTGCTCCGAAATTGCGCTACGTCGGATACGTGTGCGACCAGGAGCCGCCCAAAAGCCAGAGTGAGATGCGCCGTGAGCTTCAAATAGAGAACAAGTTGCTTGTGGTAACCGGAGGCGGGGGAGCGGACGCCTTTCCAATGATGCTGGAGTGCATGAAGGCTTTGAAGATTTTGGGAGCGAACTCGGGCTTGGAAGCCATCTTTATAACCGGACCATTGATGGAGAGTGGCCAGCGCGAGCACCTCGGCGACATGGCCAAGGGATTAAACGTCCGGGTGCTCGTCCACGTAGACGATCATTTGAGCTACATGAATGCGGCGGACTTGGTAGTTACCATGGCCGGCTACAACTCCCTCTATCAGCTTGTGCGGCTAGGCAAGAAAGGACTGGTCATTCCGCGGTCAGGTCCAAGTGCTGAGCAACAAACGCGCGCGCGGCTGTTCGCTGAGCGGGGTCTTGTCGACGTTATCCTTCCTGCAGAACTATCCCCCGAGAGAGTGGCCGAAAAAATCATGGACGACCTCGAGCGGACAGACTATCCCGCCTATGAACCTGCATTTGACACTAACGGAAGCCAAACCGCGGCAGACCGGCTTGCCGAGCACCTCACGGCAGTCCGCATGTCGTCCACAGCTTATTACAGCGGGCGGGGCCAAGGCGAAACTCGGATATATCGTTAGCACATGGCCTCGTCTTTCGTAGACTTTCTTTCTGGCGTGCTGCCGCGTGGCGTCCCAGTGTGCATCTTTTTAATCAAAGAGCCTGATAACGAACCCATCCGCGGCGAGATGCGCTTGGTGAAAGCGAAAGCGAGGTATCTTTCGCCGAATAAGAACCCCAATAGAATCCCCCGGGGGAAGCGCGATGGAATTCCAACCGGGTCACTGGAAGCCATGGCCTGGGTTGGCGGAAGGGTGGCTGGAGGGGTCAAACTTTGTCGGCTCGAGGATATGCAATGAAAATCCTCTATCTGTGTTTCGACCCAAGCATCGATTTGGCAGCAGAGGCCGGAGCTGCCGTGCACGTTCGTGCGATGATCCGCGCAATGGGGAGACTCGGACATGAGGTCACCGCCTTAGGTAGCTGCGTCGGCCGTCCAGAATGGGTTGCGTCCCAGACCGGTGCCAGAGTGATTCCTTGCCAGCTTGCGCGTTTGAACCGTGCTTTGAGAACAGCCATTCGAAGAACCAACAAAGTTCTTCGCCGCCAGCTGCGCCGCGTTCCCGATGCTGTGCGGCTCCTCCACAATGCCACATTCTTACGCAAAGCCTCGAACCTAGTCCGCGACTTCTCTCCAGACTTTATTTACGAGCGTTACAGCCTTTGGGGAATTGCGGGACTAACTTTGGCCAAGCGCCAGGGAGTGCCATTGGCTCTCGAAGTGAATGCCCCGCTGGTTTACGAGCAGCAGCGTTACAGGCAGAAACTTGCTTGGCCGCGTTTTGCCCGCTGGACGGAGCGTCGCGCTTGGCGAGGCGCCAATCCGGTAATTGTAGTTTCGGAACTGCTTCAAAAGCATCTGCAGGAAGCGGGTGTGGCTCCCGAACAAATTCGCGTTTTGCCGAATGCAGTGGATGCGAGTTGGTTCACGACCGATACTGAAACAATCCGTCCGCCCAGGGATCTAGAAAAGGAAGGCGAGTTTGTACTGGGCTTTGTCGGAAGTTTCAAAGCCTGGCACGGGGCCGATTTCCTGCTGTCTGTATTCGAGGAGTTTTACAGAGTTGAGCCACTTTCCCGGCTGCTGCTGATTGGGGACGGTCCGCTGAAGGATGTGCTCCAGGAGAAGGCCTACCGGGCGGGCCTTGCGAAGGCCGTGGTGTTCACTGGCATCGTTCCACACGAAGAAATACGGCGTTATTTGGCAGCCATGGACGTGGCTTTGGCACCTTACCCATCCTTGGAAAATTTCTACTTCTCGCCGCTCAAGCTTTTCGAGTACATGGCTGCTGGACTAGCGGTGGTAGCCAGCAATACGGGACAGGTTTCCCAGCTCATTTGTCATCGCGTGAATGGACTTCTCTACCAGCCTGAAGATCGCGCAGGACTGTTGCGATGTCTTTGCGAACTGCGAACGAACGCCGCCTTTCGGGAAGAACTCGGAAGAAACGCCAGAAAAGCGAGCGAGGCTTTTACCTGGGAGCGCAATGCAGCCCGTGTCATCGAATGGGTTCGGCCAAGATTAATTCGAGGGAATCTGCAGGGGTCGCTGCTTGACGCAGACGCTCGAGCTTGAGGTGGTACATGGCTTCTGGAGAGTATTTGCAACCCCCGGCGCAATGGGACGCGGATCTGCCTACGCTGCGTACCACGCTCGACCCCGGCGAACTATCGAAATATCTTTACCCCATTGCATCCACTCGCTGGCGGTCGCGCCGCCTGAAGGTCATTGGAACTCGCTTGCTCAATTGGCATAAGGGCAGCAGGTACACCTTCGAAATTACCGCGACGACCGACACCGGCTGGCACAACCTCATTGGCAAAGTTTACTCGCAGGAAAGTTTCCATGTGTTCGATGCCATGAAAAACATCTGGCGGGTGGGTCTGGACCGGGACTCGGAATTCGCAATTCCCGAGCCTCTGGCATACGTCCCGGAGCTGCGGCTGCTCCTTCAAGAAAAAGTCACCGGCCAGCATGCCAAAGAGGTTTTCCTGGCCGGCAGCCCCGCGGAACGCGCCGAGGCTGCCGAGCGTTGCGGGCGGTGGCTTATGTGGTTTCAGCTGCTGGCTCCCCAGCAAGGCAAGGGTATGAAGGTCCGAAAACTACTGCGGCGGAGCGAACGCAGATTGCGCCACATCGTCGATGCAAAGGTTCCGCTGGCAAGCAAGGCGGAAGAACTCTTCCAACGCTTGCTGGTAGTTTCCTCAATGCTGGAGGGAAACAACTGGGCGGCCGGACATGGAGATTACTCGCATTACCAAATCCTGTTCTCGGGGAAACGCACGGTCACTTTCAATTGGGACGCTTATGACACCGCCGATCCGTGCCGTGATGCCGCCAGATTTGTTGTCTCTCTTGAGCGTCTTGCGATGAAGGAGCTCACCTCCATTCGGGACTTGGACGTTGCGACACGAAGCTTCTTGAACAGCTACTTAATCGCCAAGCATCCGAGATTTGCGACGCGATTAGGTTTTTACCGAGCGGTGCTCTACCTGAAGGCGGCGAAGCGGGATGTGATGTGCAGCACGCCAGGAGGCCTTGAGAGGGCCAAGACCATGTTGGAAGAGGGTCTGAGCGCCCTAGATCAAAATGATGGCGCTGCTAGATAGGGAAAGGATCGAAACGGTTTCCGGCCGAAACCTCTTGAGCTAAGGCCGATACCGCCCTGCGAACAGGCCGTGCGAACTAGCCGTATCCTCCTGTGGTGCGCCTCTCATAGGCAAGGGTCTCTAGAATTGTTTCAACGGATAATGCGTTATCAGCCGGGAGGGTGAGCTTGGGTTTGACACGCTGGAAAATCTGGTCCGCCATTCGAACGCGCACATCGTAATCCAGTTCCGAACGACGGTTCAAGAACGAATCGATCAAGGCGCTTTCCTCAAGAGTCAAATGGATGGCTCCGAGAGGGACAAGAACAGGGCTCGATGGCGCTGGCGCCGTTTGCCAAACGGGCTTCAGATCGCTAAAAGAGGATTCCCGCACCACAAGCGAGCCAGCAACGAGATCACCCAGCCGCTTGTTCTCCTTTGTAAGAACAGCGCTCACAATCCCAACAGCGTAAAAGGCGGGAAGCCAGTCTACGATACGCAGCAGATTCCTGGCGATGGATTCGGGAACCGTGAGGGGGCGCCCTGAATCCTTGATGACACGAATGCCCGCTTTTCTTTTGCCAGGAGTCTGCCCATTCCAAATGATCTCAAAAAATGCGAAGTACGCGAAGTACAGCAAAAAGAAAAACAGGACCAGAACAGCGGCCCCCCAAATTGCGGACTTTGGTAATACGCTGGCCAAGCCTCCAATGGCCATAGTTCCCCCGACTCCGACAATGAAGCCGACTAGAGTTTGGATCAGCGTGTCCACCGCCAAGGCGAGAAAGCGGCTGCCGACTCCCGCAATCGCAAAATCGAGCGAGGTTTGCTCCGGCGTCTCAATGGTAAGCTTCTCGGTGTAAGAACCGAGAGAAGCGCGGTCCGAGGGGTTCGAGGACATGATATCCATCCGCTGGCTGGAGAAGCGCAAGCCCTATTGGGCGCGCCTGGAACAGCTCGTGCAGGTATCCGGCCGCGGTGTCAGGGCTCTCCGCCACAGCGAATTGCAAGAGCTAGGCCTATTATATCGTCAAACTGCTTCCGACCTGGCGGCTGTGCGCGAGGATGCTTCCAGCAAGCAACTGGCCGTGTACTTAAATCAGCTTCTGGGACGCAGCCATAATCTCATCTACCACGGCCACAAAACGAAAGCGAGTGGCATTGTGCGCTTCTATGGCGAGACCTATCCCCGGGTTTTTCGCGAAACGCTCCCACAAACGCTGATGGCCCTGGCGATCTTCGCCGTCACCGGGCTTGCCTCGTGGATGGTGACGATGCATGACGCCGGATTGGCACACCGCTTGCTCGGTCCGAGCATGATGGAAACCATCGAGCGGCGCGAGATGTGGACGCATTCGGTGGTGACGATCAAGCCGCTCGCTTCCTCAGGAATCATGACCAACAATCTTTCTGTAGCTTTCAGCACTTTCGCGCTAGGGATCACGGCGGGAATCGGCACCATCTGGATGCTTGCCGTGAATGGCGTGCTCATTGGTGTGATTGGCGCCGCCACTTGGAAGGCCGGCATGGCGTTGCAACTCTGGAGCTTTGTCGCTCCGCATGGCGTACTGGAATTGCCAGCCATCTTTATCTCCGGGGGAGCTGGACTGGAAATTGCTCGGGGCCTCTTGTTTCCAGGTTTCCTTCCCAGACGACAATCTCTGGCTCAAGCAGGGGGACGCGGTGCGCGTTTGTTGTTGGGAACGATTCCCATGCTTGTAGTCGCTGGTGTGATTGAGGGTTTTTTCTCGCCGAGCGCAGCGCCAGTCGCAATGAAGTTCATCTTGGCGGGAGCGTTGTTCGCTGCCCTGCTCGCCTATCTGTTCGTTGCGAATCGGCCTCAGCCAAAACCGGCTACAGCAAATTCCTCTCTTTAATGTCCAGATACTGATTCACCAGCGAAGAAGCCAGCAGGCCGGGAAGCAGCTCGAACGCAAACACCCCGCGCTGGCAGAGCCCTCGCAAAAGCAAATCCCGACGGTGGACAATCTCTAGTGCCGCTGCGTGTCGATACATCTCCTCAGGAGTTTGCGGCGTGCTTTCGGCCAAAGCCGTCAGGTCCGGTTGGTTCATCGCGCTGAAAACCACCAGATGGCGCTGCGTCATTTGCATCGCATATTCGATCACTTCGGGTGTTGTCGGCGTTTCCGCAAAGTCGGTGATCCATACCACCAGGCTGCGTCTGCTCTGTTCGGTAAGCAAAACGCGGGCCGCGCGGGAATGGTCCGCCTCCGCAGCTTCCGGGCGAACCTGCGCAAGGCAATCCACAATCGATCGCAGGTGGAGCGGGCCCCGGCTGGCTGCTAAGTTGCATTGAATGGTACGCCCGTACGCCAATAGGCCAACGCGGTCCCCGCACTGCGTCGCGACTTGCGCCAAGGAAAGTGCCGCGTTCACCGCATAGTCGAGTTTGGAAATTCGCACTTCGCTTCCCTGCTGCTGGACTTCCGCGCGCAACAGGCGCCCTGCGTCCAACACAATCCAGATCGGTTGGCTGCGTTCCATTTCAAAAATCCGTGTGGTGAGCTGGTGGCGTCGCGCCGTGGCCGTCCAACAAATGTCGCGAATGTCGTCCCCTAGCTGGTAGTCGCGCAGGCTCTCGAATTCGCGGCCTTGGCCGCGCTGGCGGCGCCGGCGCTTCTCCATTTCAATCTGACGGCTGCGAATCAGATAGAGCGCATGCTGGCGAGCCTGCTCAAGGTCGGGAAACACGCGTACCGTCTGCCGGATCTCCGCAACGGCCCAGCGCTGTGCGAGCCCCAACCAGCTCTGATAACGCAAAAACAGACGCCCCAGGCGCTGGTCGCCGCGCTCGCGCGGAAGAATCTGGTAGGTCGCGCGGGCTCTTTCTTTTGCCGGAACAGCTAACTCGAGCACCGGAGGAGCGGACCGGAAAGACACCGGCGTTTCATCGATAAGAAAGCACCGGATCGCCATGGCCGCAAAGTTTCGAACGGTCAACGTCACCTCAGATGGCTGCAACAGCGCAGCCGCGCGCTCCCACGAGCGGCGCGCCTCAATTTCCGCGGGCTTGGGAATGCGCAGCAAATCCGAAACAAAGGCCAGCAGGATGATGAAATCCCACAGGAACATCGCGACAATGAGTCTCGGTGACCACCATGCGGGCACTAGCCAAAGCAATCCTAAAAGCAGCAGCACGAAAAAGCGCGGCCCGAACCCGAACGCCAGCCGCCCGATTGGCCGCGCGCGCGCTCCTGCTTCCGCTGGAATGAGTGGCTCTGGGCGATTCATGCTCGGCTCGTTATTTCGGCACTTCCACAGCTGCAATGACTTGGCCAATCACCTGATCGGTAGTGAGGCCCTCAAGGTCGGCTTCTGGCTTGAGCAGGATGCGGTGCCGCAGCACCGGAAGAGCGGCGGCTTTCACATCATCCGGCAACAAGTAGTCGCGCCCCTCCATGCCCGCCAGCGCACGCGCCACAAAAAACAGACCCACGGCCGCTCGGGGGCTGGCGCCAAGCGAGATTGCCGGCCAATCGCGCGTCCGGCGCACCAGGGAGACAACGTAGGAATGAAGGGTAGGCTCGACGCGCACGCATTCGATTTCGCGGCGTGCTTCAGCAAGTAAACCTGTGCCGAGCGGGGTCAAGGCGATCTCTTCAAATCGTCGCGGGTCAAATCCCTTTTCATACTGTGAAAGAATGTGCACTTCTTCTTGCGCGGAGGGATAAGTGACTCGAACTTTAAGAAGAAAACGATCGAGCTGTGCTTCGGGGAGCGGGTAAGTGCCTTCAAATTCAATCGGGTTTTGTGTCGCCAGTACCGTGAAATTCTCGGACAGCGGATAACGGACGCCATCGATGGTTACCTGGCGTTCTTCCATCGCTTCGAGCAGCGCTGCCTGCGTCCGCGGGGAGGTCCGGTTGATTTCATCCACGAGCAGCAGGTCGGTGAACACCGGCCCACGATGCAGCGAGAAGGTGCTCGTACTCAAGTTGAACACGTTCGTCCCGGTCACGTCCGCAGGCATCAAGTCCGCCGTACATTGCACGCGCTGGAAGCCCAGTGCGCAAACGCGCGCCAGGGACTTAACGGCAAGCGTCTTGGCCAGTCCCGGCACGCCTTCGATGACCGCGTGTCCGCCGCAAACCAACACCACGAGCAGCTGGTCCATGAATTCACGCTGGCCAATGATGATTTTGCCGAGTTCTTGACGAACATGCGACACAAGCTGCGAGAGATGTTGCACGATTACCTTTTCTCCTTCCGGATCGACGGACGCACGGCCAGCTTGGCGGCATTCCGTTCCAGCTTTTGGACCAAATCGAGGCCTTCGCTTCGCGGCAGTTTCGCTTCGCGGCTCGCTTCTGCGGCGCGTTGCAGCAAATCCGCGATGCCAGCTTCCTTCCAGCCAAGCCGCTGCTCGGCAGCCTTTCCAAGTTCCGGATCCGGCGTCGTGGAAGGCAAGCCAAGTTGGCGCGTCAGCAGCGAGCGAAAACGTTGGTGGGATATGGCCACCGCGGACGACGTGGCGCCCGCCCGTTCGTACAAGCCGCCGAGCGTTTCCACGTATTCGAGTGGCGACAAGCGCGAAACTTCCGCGGGCGTGTAAATCGGGCCGCTCCGCCGGCTGTAGGTGAAAAGCAACGCGAACGCAATCACTCCGATCTGCAGCAGTCCCCACACGAAGGAAGTCTCAGCCACATAGCTCCAGAGCGAACCCCGCTGCCCGTGGAAATATTCGTCCCAGTAAATTTCATAAGGCTTCTCCGCCGGCCAATTCCTCATCGCGTTCAGTAAAAAAGGAAGATTATCATCCCTGGTGATCCCCGCATTCGTCAGCGGCGTGGACCCGGCCCACCAAAGAATTTCCCCCTCGCCGAGCTTCCAGATCACGACTGCCGCCGTGTCAACATCGCCATAAAGCGGCAGCTGAGAGGAATCGAAAGCGCCCCAGTATGCTTCTGGCTGAAGCGTCACGCGTTGCGCGCCCCGGGCGAGGCGACTCGGAATGGAGGGATGAAACGTTTCCCACGCGGGATCGGGCGGATTGTTCGACACATGCGCTTGGGGAAAAAACGTTCGAATGTTCGCTCCGGTGAACAGCACATGCCCGCCGCGTTTAACAAAATCTTCGAGCGCACGTCTTTCCCCTTTGCTTGGCAATTGAGACGGTTCCGCAAGAATGAGCAGCGCGTTCGCCGGATTGGCGCCGAGTTCCGTCGGAGAACTTTCCCAGCGTCTCACGGGGTAGTGGAGTTGCGAGAGCAGCAAGTATGCGGCCTCCGCTCCACCGGATTGTCCGGAGTACGTGGAAGGAATCGGCGAATTGACCTCCGCCGGAGGAGCCAGGATCGCGCTCGCCGTCAGCATCAGCGCGAGTAGACCGCCGCCAATCAGCAGGATCTTGCGGTCGGAAGACGCTATTCGAGCGGGCATCCCAGCGCCTCCAAGTGGCGAAGCGATTCCCGGAAAGCTTCAGGGCTCGCGCCGCGATTGGCATACCAGACCTTCTCAAGTTCCGTGGTCAGTGCCGTCAGGGGTTCACGATGGGCTCGAGATGACCGAAGCTCACCGGCGGCGGGCTCTACCACTAAGCGCAAATATTCCCGGGGAGTTTTCGTCCGATCTTTCGGCAAGACACCGAGGTCTTCGAGTCGAGCAATGCCAGCCCAGTAAGCCGAATGTACCGCCTCGCGATAGTTGCCTTGGCCCTCCGCCTCCCGCGCCGCGCGAATCCACTCTTGCCAGGTCCGAACCGCAATCACTGGGGCGCTCGCCGCCAAGGCATTGACGCGGTCCCTTTTGGCGAAAAAACGCAATACCCACATTGCCACGACGCCCACTGCCACAACAACAAGAAGCCAAAACAGAATTTGCCCACCGAGAGGGTATCTTGCAATTCCTCCGAAGAGCCTGAGCAGCAGCCGCCCGAGCCACATTGCCAGGCGCTGTTTGAATAGTTCCCAGGCGCTCGGTGGCCGGACGCCCGCAAATGCTGGACGCATCAGGATTCGCTCGAGCTCGCCGCGGGCCTGAGAAGAGGAAGAGGATGGCACAGTTTGTGTGGAATATTCCACTTCCTCTGCCAGGTGATTGACCCAGGCCTGTGCTTTGTCGCTCGAAAGCGCGGTCAACTGGTTCCGCAGCGGCTCGGTGGAAATGAAGAACGAACCTTCCGAAGTGGATACCGTCCAGCGTTTGGGTAGAGAATCTCGCAACGCCGCCATCGCATTTCGGGAAGGCTTGTCCTTCAAAAGTTCCGAAATCCGGTGAAGCTCCGCCACAAAGGAAGCCTGATCATAGGAAGGATTTGCGAGGCTGGCCGTCTTGGAAGCAGGGAGTTCCTCCTGTCCAAACGCGGGCAGGCTCCCAAACGGGGCCACAAGGATAAATAAAAGCAAAAATCTGCGAAGCATGCGCACCTGCGCGAGGTAGTCGTAGGCAGCTTTTTCGACCAGCGGTTTCAGGAAAGCGTTCTCGCCACGCCCGGCGCTCCCGGTGTGATCGGTCCGCTCGGATTCATCATGAATTGCAAGTCAAAGGCTTCCTTGCGAACTCGCAGGTCATAGTAGAACACAGCCGTCGCAATCGTGAGAATAGGACTCACCAACACTTGCGCGACAAATTCTCCCACGTGGCTCAGGGCGAACCACATGCGAACGGCTTCGGGATTCTTGGCCGAAAGTGCTATGGCAAGGCCAAAAGGAAACGTGAACAGAAATGCCGCAGCGTACGCTAGCACAAAATAAAGCAAGTAGATCACGAAAGCTCGCCCGGCAAAATCCTTGGTGAGTCCGAAACTTCGCTCCAGCGAGTTTCGCGGTCCAAGATCCTCGAGGAGCGCTGCCGGCACGCAGGTAAGCAATCGGCAAGCGACGTAAATCCCGGGAATAATCAGCAGGATGAACGCGCCCATTACCGCTAGGCCATTGAGCAGGATGACTCCAAACAAACTTCCCAGTTGACCGCGCATCCGGCCGAGCGATGCGCCGATGGTGGTCGATTTTCCCAGATACAGGTCGGAGACGGCGAACACCGTTCCGCCTTGGGCGAACAGATAGGCCACCAGGTACACAATCAAGCCCACGATCACACCAACAATCCCAAACGCCAACAAGCCGTTGGAGGTCCCCGCCTGCAATTGTTCGACCGGCAGATTCCTGCGAGCCGCTGGAGAGGTCATGAACAATGTTTGTGCCAATCTCAGGGCGAGAACCAGCAACTGGGGGATTGCGGTGATTCCGGCAAACAACAGGAAATGCTTACGATAGAGAGTAAATGTGCGATCCAGGGTTTCGCCAAGTGACAAAGGACGCAAGTCGAGATCGGCCATAAAGCCTCCTGGTTACGAGAATCTCAACGTTCCGAATCGTCGCACTTTATCAAATGTCGGTCCAAAAGGCACCCGCAATCGTCAGGCCATTGTCAGGCGCTTTTCGCCCATAATCCACGGATAGAAAGCCCCGTATTGCATAAGTAATTTTCTTTGCATTCCATGCGCCAGGAATTTTGTCAACCAGGAAGGGTTTTTCAAAGAAATGCGGCCCCGAAAAAGGCAACGCGTCCTGACCCCATGACGGAAAAAGCCGCTCTAGGAGGGTGTCGGAGAGAACAAATCTTTGACGAAGAATCAATAACTTGCAGACGTACCCCTGTCCGTAACTTATTGATTTCACGTACGACAAAATCTATTCCCGACAGGCTCCTAGAGCGATCCGTGAAAGGGAACATCATGATTTATTGAATCCTCTCGCGCTTCTTGGACTTGCCCATCTTCGCCACCGTGAATAGAAGGAGATTTCTGTCCTCTTCGCTCATGCGGGCCAGGCATTGCTGCAGCTTTCTCAAGTACCTGGCATCTTTCCCCACAGAGCCCCACAACTTCTGGCCCGGCTTGCCGCTAGGGATCTGTGTTTTTGGCGGCTCTTCGCCCTCGTACAACAATTCATACATTGGTACTTCCAAAGCGCGCGCCAACTTTTCGAGCGTTTCTACTGCCGGCACGGTGTGCCCGTTTTCGACCCGGGAAATGTAGCAGCGCAAAAGTCCAGAGCGCTTCTCTACGTCACCTTGCGATAAGTCCTTCTGTTCCCGTACGCTCCGAAGCCTTTCCCCTAAAATCATCGATACCCCTCATTCCGGCCATCGGTTTGGCCTTATATCCGTGCCCAGCCGGGTCCGTTTCTAAACTCTAACGCTACCGAGGGATAAACGTCGAGTAATTTAAATGGGAAATGCTTCAAAAATTATACATAAGGGAAAGCCACCCGAGCGGTCCAGTGTGAGTCGAGCATCAGTTCGAGCCCGTCTTCCCGCCGGAAAGTCTCGAGGATCCTATGCCGTATATTACCCGTAGCTCGTCGCGTGATATCCTTCGACGCGCACGCAAGGGGGTTCGGTGAAGCATGTTCTCATTAGCGCCGCTACTTTGGTTTTTTCCGCCTTAGGCCTAACCAGTCGCTTGGACGCGCGAACTCCCGAAGCCTCTTTGGACGGGAAAATAGATGTGCTCTTCTCCGGAGTGACTTCGCCCGATGCTCCAGGTCTTGCGGCGCTGGTGCGCCAGGGTGGCAAGACCGTGTTCGAACGCGGCTACGGCGTCGGCGACCTGCGCAGCAAAGCCAAAATCGACAGGTACGCGAATTTCCGCCTGGCTTCTTTTACCAAACAATTCACGGCCATGGCTATCATGCTTCTGGTGCACGACGGAAAACTTCGCTACGAGGAAACGCTCACGGAAATCTTTCGGGAGTTCCCTGAATATGGAAGAACGATCACGGTTCGCAACCTTCTGAATCACGTTTCCGGTTTGCCGGATTACGAGGACTTAATGGAGCAAGCGGAAAAGGCCAATGGTCCAATCTGGTCGCCCGAAAAACAGATTCAGGACGCCGAAGTTTTGGAGCTGCTGAAAAAAGCAAAGAGCGGCAAATTTGCGCCGGGAACAAGCTGGTCCTACAGCAATTCCGGCTACGTAGTGCTCGGCCTCATCATTGCCAAAACTTCAGGAAAGCCCTACGGCGAATTCCTTCGCGAAAGAATTTTTGCGCCGCTCAAGATGAATCACACCATCGTCTACCAGAGGGGAATAAATGAGGTCGTGAATCGCGCGTTCGGCCATTCCAAAGAAGACCATGCATGGAAGGAGACGGACCAAAGTTCAACGTCGGCGACGCTTGGCGACGGCGGCATTTATTCCAACCTGGAAGATCTCGCGAAGTGGGACGACGCTTTGCAAAATCACACGCTGCTCAGCGAAAAAGAAATCCAGCCGGCGCTAATGCCGGCAAAGCTCAACGACGGCTCCGAGCCCCACTGGCCCAACGAACCGAACGGCGACAATCTTCACCCCGGCAAGCCTGTTTCCTACGGCTTTGGCTGGTTCCTCGATCCGTACGAGGGGCACCGACGCATTTGGCACACCGGCTCAACCATGGGCTTTCGCACCGTCATCGAGCGCTTCCGGGATGAAAATCTCACTATCATCATCCTCGCGAACCGCACGGACCTCGACCCGGAAAAACTCTTATTGCAAGTCGCGGACCTGTTTTTGTCCGCCACAAATTGAATGATTCTGGGGCCCTCAGCAAATTCTCCGGAGCTACCGGGCAAAAGTTGTCAGGACATGCCCTGGAGTTTGCCGAGGCCTTTCATTTTGCCACGCGCCATCATGCCGCCGTACTGCTTCATCATGGTGCGCATCTGGAGGTATTGCTTGAGGACGGTGTTGACCTCCTGCACGGTGGTGCCGCTGCCTTTGGCGATGCGCTTGCGCCGCTTGCCGTCGATGACGTTATGGTCGCGCCGCTCTTCGTTGGTCATGGAATTGATGATGGCTTCCACCTGCTTGAGTTTTTTTTCGTCGACGCTTGCGTCTTTCGGCAAATTGGCGAGCGGTCCCATCTTCGGCAGCATGTCCATGATCTGTTCAAGCGGACCCATTTTGCGCACTTGACGGAGCTGATCGCGGAAATCCTCGAGCGTGAATTCGGATTTGCGCAGTTTTCGTTCGAGTTCCTCAGCGGCTTTGCGATCCACGGCCTGCTCGGCGCGCTCGATCAAGGACAGGATGTCGCCCATGCCTAAAACGCGCGAAACGATGCGCTCCGGGTAAAAGCCTTCGAGGGCGTCGTATTTTTCGCCAAGGCCCACGAACTTCACCGGCGCGCCTGAAACTTTGGCGATGCTCAGAGCGGCGCCGCCGCGCGCGTCGCCATCGAGCTTGGTTAGGATCACTCCGGTGAGGCCAAGCCGCTTGTGAAATTCGCCAGCCGACCGAACGGCGTCCTGACCGATCATGGCGTCCGCGATGAACAGAATTTCGCTGGGTTGCGATTCTTTTTTGAGCACACTCAGCTCATTCATCAATTCGTCGTCAATGTGCAAGCGGCCAGCAGTGTCCACGAGGATGACGTCGCTCGCGGAAAGCTTCGCTTCCTTGATGGCGCCTTTGACGATTTCGAGCGGTTTGTCCGTGCCTGCTCCAGGCCAGATCGCCGCGCCAATCGCCTTGGCCACTTGCGTGAGCTGTTCGCGCGCCGCGGGGCGATACACGTCGGTAGAAACCACGAGGGGGCGGTGGCCATGCTGCGAAAGCCATTTGGCGAGCTTGCCGGTGGTGGTGGTTTTGCCGGAGCCTTGCAAGCCCACGATCATCCACACGGAAGGCGGCTTGGAGGCAAAGAGCGGCTTGGCGTGCTTGCCCAAGAGCGAGGTCAACTCATCGCGAACCACTTTGACAACTTGCTGGTCGGGAGAAAGCTGCAGCAGCACTTCGCTGCCGATGGCCTTTTTGCGGATGTTGGCCAGCAGCTCGTCGGCCACGCCCACGTTGACGTCGCCTTCGAGTAGCGCTTCGCGGATTTCGCCGAGCGCCGCGTCCAAGTGCTCTTCGGTGAGCTTGCCCTGTCCACGCAGGTTCTTGAAGACTCGTTGCAGCTTATCTGCCAGATTCTCAAACATACTTTGCGCAAATCCTTTGTCGATCTCTCCTCAAGAATATCATCCGCCGCTGAAGCCGCAAGGCGTGGAGTTACAGCTGCAATGTCGCTCCAGAAGAAGGGGCTTGGAAGAATCGAGCCGGAGAGCTTGCGAGCTGCTATCCACGGGCTTCTCCGCTGGCATGCTTTCTTAGAAATAGATTTTGGCGCCCAGTTGAACGACGCGTGGGCCGCCCACGCCAGAGTAGGTGTCCATGGGAGTTCCCCAGTTTGACGCCCTCGAGAGGGAAAAGGTCGGCGAGGATGAGCCAGCACCCGCCTGGGAGGGGTAAGTCCACTGCCAAGGACCGTTCACAGTCGAATTGATGGCGTCCCAATAATGCCTGTCGTTGAAATTAGGATGATTGAAAGCGTTAAACACTTCGAGGCGAAACTGGATGGAATACCGCGAGCCTTCGCCAATGGGAATGTTTTTGAACAAAGACATGTCCCAATCCTCTAAGCCGCCCGTGCGCAGGATATCTCGTGAAGGCCGAATGCGCGTACCAATGGGAGGAAGAACGGGATTTAAGCTCTTGTCCAAGGTGTAGTAATAGGGAATGGCCCCCCACATATTCGAGCCATCGGCAGCTCCGGGCTCCCAATTCCAATTGTTGTTCATATCGACTGGCGTGCCCGTCATGAACTGGGTAACGCCGCTCAATTGATAGTTGTCTGTAATGTAGGGCAACCACTTTGAGCCACCCAGATGCTTTGTGATGTTCGGCAGGTCGTAGACGTAGTTGGCAGCGAATACATGAGTGCGATCCCAGCTCGCAGCGCGATAGTCGAGCCCGCGAACGTTGAAAGGATCCTGCATCTCTTGATCTGCGCTGGCGGTCGTGAGTGCTTTCGAGTAGGTATAGACCGCCCCGAAGGTGAAGCCTTTGCCGAAGCGGCGCTGCAATGAGGCTTGCAAGGAATTGTAATTGGAGGTGCCGTCGAACTGGAGGTATTGAATTTGGCCATAACCTTTGTAGGGCACCAAAGGAGCGTTCGAGTACGATTGTCTGCCGTACGCGTATGCCCCGCTAAAGCTGTAACCAGCTGCGGCATACTCGGGAGGAAGGTTCGGTTCGACAGCGGGAAGCCCGTTGGTGCAGGGATCTCCGGGCGCAGGGCTGGCGCAATAGGAGGTGAAATTAGCCGGATCCTGCGCAGCCCTTGTGAAGGCATAGCCGTATGGGATGCTATTGATGTCGCGCGCCGTCACAAGATGGCGTCCCATCGTACCAACATAGGCGACATCGAGCGTTGTGCCCTTTGCGATTTCGCGCTGCACGCCCAGGCTGAAACTGTAAACCGTGGGAACCTTGCCGTTTTTCGCGGCACCAAGGATATTGCTCAAGACGCCGTTCCCGAAAGAGGGGTTAGAGAGATTGGCAATGTTTCCCGCGCCCAGTTGGGCGGTCTCGACCAGAGCAGGATTATTAAACACGGTGTTAAAGATCAGGTTGCCTTGCGTGCGGTCGTGCATCATGCCGAACCCGCCACGGAAGACTGTTTTGTGGTTGCTAAATGGATCGTAAGCAAAGCCGAGGCGCGGCTCGGGCATTATGCCCCGGCTATCCCAGCCCCCGGCGGGAAGCCCCCCCGAGTTGGTGAATTTCATACCGTCCAGAGCATCACCGCTATTCGGGACGATGTTCCCGCTGCCATCAATCGTCACCTCCGTTGCCGGGTTGTAGGCTGACGGAACGAAGAGCGCGACTTGGTTCTTCGCGTCATATTGGGGCGGAATCCAGGCAAACCTCATGCCGTAGTCAAGAGTGAAGCGGGAAGTCAATTTCCAAGTGTCCTGCGTGTAGAATTCGAGTTGGTTGTAGCGAAAGTAGCCCACCGGACGCGCAGTGGACTGATCAAAGCTGTCAAAGCTGCCCAATAGTGCACTGGCAAACGGATCGCCAAGAGCACAATTGGGGGCGGAGGCAGGGCAAGTGCCTCCGCTGGTTGGGCCTTGGCTGAAGCTGAACTGGCCGTTGACATTGCCCCAGGCAATCTGATCCTTGCGGTTGCGTTGGTAAAACATACCGAACTTAAAAGTGTGGTTGCGCTTCACCCAAGTGAGATTGTCGTTGACGTTGATTGTGGTGTTGGCCTGCTTCCAGGGAGTGGCGCCGAGGTAGCCTCCACCGAAATTGGTGCTGCCAAGACCACTGAAGCTCATGTCTGGGATGGTTGTTGCCGGATAGAGCAGCGGCAGGTCAATGCCGTTCTTGGCGAGGGAGATGTTCCCATTGGTGCCCTCGGCGATAGAGAGAGTATGGCTCGGACCGACGGAGAACTCATTCAAGAGCGATGTGGTGATCGTGCTGACTAGGTTGACGGAGAGATTCCAGCCCGGATGGTGTTGGGTGCAACCGCCGGGAAAGCTGACCGATGAGGCGCAGGCAAAAATGCCGAATGGACCTGGAAATGGCACAAACGGAGAGGAATCGGTCTCGGCGTTGTGCAGCCAGCGCCCATAGAGACGGTTCTTCTGGTTGAGCTGGTAGTCGATGCGCAGAATATCTTCGCGGCGTGGAGCATTGCCTGAGAGCGCTTCGGAAAAGTTGTAGTTCTGGCCGCCGACACCAAATCCACTTACATTTGGCAAGGGGTAGAGATTCAAAATTTTCTGGATCTGCGTGAAGACCGCCTGCTGTGCCGAGGGCAGTTTTGCAGGATCGATCTTGTTGTTGGTGATACCAGGTCCGGAAATCACAACCGGGTTGCCGCTGCTGTCTGTGGACTGTGAGAAGTCACCCTGCCGTTCGAGCGCGGTGGGGGTATAGAACTGTGTCGTACCACCGATCGGAACAAATTGGCGATAGTACTCCTGATTCCAGAAAACGAAGAGCTTGTCCTTTCGGATGGGCCCGCCAACTTGATAACCAATGTAGTTGTAGCGGTACAATGGCGGCGTGTTGAAGGGGGTCGACGCGGACAACTGGTCCCGCTTGTTGAAGTACTCGTTGGCGTTGAGGCTCTCATTTCTATGGAAGAAACGCCCGTCGCCATGCCATTGGTTGGTGCCGCCCTTGGTGACGATGGCAATTTGGCCGCCGGCGGCCTTCCCAAATTCTGCCTGGTAATTCGCGGTCAGTATTTTCACTTCTTCGATAGCGTCGGGGTTGATGGTTACGTGCGTGCCGCCGTTGTTGCCGGTGTCCACGTTCGACGCGCCATCAATGGTGAATTCGTGCTGATTTGCGCGGGTACCGTTGATGTTCATCGAATCCAATCCACCTGTCCCGGATACCGCGCCGTTGAAGCTGCTGATGACTCCGGGCACCAGCTTCATGTAATCCAGCACATTGCGGCCGTTCATAGCCACGTCGTTAAGCTGTTTGCTGGTGACCAAGTCGGAACGTTCGCCGGAATTGGATTGCAGTTGCAACTCCCCAGCGTCAGCGGTGACCAGGACCTGTTCGGTCGCAGCGCCCACGGTGAGCACAAAGTCGCCGGCGTTTAGGCGATCGGCCGCTGACAGCACAACGCCGGTCTTTTCCACCTTTTTAAACCCAGTAACGCTGACGGTGATGGTGTAAGTTCCCGGCGGAAGATTGGCTATGACAAATTCACCACTCTCATTGGTCGAGATCGTACGCGAGACACCCGTGGCAGGATCGATCGCGGTTACGGTGGCGGTGGCCACGAGCGCGCCGCTCTGATCCTTAACGGTCCCAAAGATAGTGCCGGAAGTAACCTGACCCGATGCACAGACGGCGCAAAATAAGGCGGCAAGCAGGGCGAAGACAGACTTGTGCGCAAGGCAACGTAGTTCCATGAAGGCGGAATCCATAGACCCTCCTCTCGCTAGCTCAAGAAACGGAGTCGTTGAGGACCGCGCTAGCGAGCCAAAAGCTGCCCAAACAAGTCCTGCTGGTGTGGTCTGCCAGATGCTCGACCTTGGCCGGCAGCGCGCAGAGGCAAAGTTTTGTGCAGCAAGTTCGCGCACCTAACCTATGATTCGGGACATTTAGCCTTACAAAAAATCTGTTGTCAACAGTAAATTTGTTGAATAAGTTTTAGACAAACGATTGTCTTGTGCCCGTGAGCACGGATGACGGCAGGCATGGGCGCGCCGCACGCGCCTGCGGAGAAATGTGCGACTTGGTTTGCGCCGTAATCTTTTGTTCAGGCTATGCTTATGCAGCCCTTGAAGGATGAAGACGTAGGGGGAACGGGTATCGCGGCCGAAGTCGGGACGCCTGAGACGCGAAAGACCCGCCGCCACGGGGGTATTTCGGAGAAACCGGGCGAAGAGGTGGCAGAGTCCGCTGTGGGCGTCCGCGAGAAGAACCAAAACAGTGTGGAGAAGCCCGTCAGTCTGAAAATTCTCGCGGACTACCTGGGATTGTGCCCGGCGACGGTGTCCGTGGTGCTGAATAATGTTCCGGGGCGGTCGATTCCCGCGGAGACGCGTGAACGCGTGCGCGCGGCGGCGCGAAAATTCAATTATCAACCGAGCTTGCTGGCGCGTTCGCTGCGGAAGCAGCGGACGTTCACCGTGGGCGTGTTGGCGCCGGAGCTGAGCGACGGCTACCACACCATGGTGATGAGCGGCATCGGCGACCACCTGATGCGCGAGGGATACTTCTATCTTACGGCGCATCACCGGCACAAGCCGGACATGATCGAGGAGTATCCGCGATTGCTGCTGGGCCGCGGCGCGGAAGGGCTGATCGCCATCGATACGGCGTTGTCGCACGGGCTGCCCGTGCCGGTAGTGGCGGTGGCGGGGCACCGAAAGATTTCGGGTGTGACAAACGTTGTGCTGGACCACAAGCGGGCAGCGGAATTGTCGCTGCGACACTTGTACCAGCTAGGGCACCGGCACATCGCGTTTATGCGCGGGCAGCGGTTCAGCGCGGACTCGGACGACCGTTGGAAGAGCATCGTCAACGTGGCAGGAGAGCTAGGGCTGGAAATTCGTCCGGAGCTGACGATTCAGTTAGAGCGTGACCTAACTTCGCCGGAGTTGGGCTACCCCGTAGTGCAGGAATTGCTGCAAAAAGGGCGGCGGTTCACGGCGATTGTGTCGTTTAACGATATCGCAGCGATTGGAGCGATTCGCGCGCTGCGCGACCGAAATCTGCGCGTGCCGGAAGATGTGTCGGTGGTGGGCTTCGACGACATTCAGGTGGCGGCGTATCACCATCCGAGGCTGACGACGATTCGCCAGCCGTTGCGCCACATGGGCGAAACGGCAGCGCGCATCCTGCTGCAGCGCTTGCAGGGATTCAAGGATTACCCCGAAGAGTTTGCCGTGCCGCCCGAATTGATCATTCGCGAAACAACCGCGCCGCCTAACAAGAAGCAGCTCAAGCAACAGCGCTGATGTTCCCGCTTTTAGCGGCGGCAGAGCTGAATATGCAACCGCGGATCTAACTCGCGAGAGATTTCACGCGCCAGACAGACGCTGCGCTATGGCGTCGGTAGCGCGGGAGTATAGCTGCAAACCTTCGAGCGAGCGCGTCGTCAACTTGCGCCAAGGGCAAACTGTTATTTTTGATCCCGGTGAGGGATTCACCGAGATCCCTTCGCACGCGCTTGGCCAAGGCATCGACGCGATCAAAGAGCTCTTCTTTGCGTGTAAATTGCTCGCTTTCGACAAACAGGAGGTCATC
>Ga0066671_10000083_pt1 | contig 25137 bp, 19 predicted proteins | sample GraSoiAngelo_120_FD_62294 | JGI IMG/M metagenome (GOLD analysis project Ga0066671, IMG submission 62294) | Grasslands soil microbial communities from the Angelo Coastal Reserve, California, USA - 14_0919_09_20cm | ecosystem: Environmental > Terrestrial > Soil > Grasslands | place: USA...
GATTCGTGCTTTCATCTCCGCGCTGAAGCTCCGCCGTTGCCTCGATTTCATTTCTGCTCCCTTTCCGAGGCAGCGATTTTATACCTTATTGACTGGTCCGAATTTTGGGGAGCACCTCACCGTACCGCACGAAAATGCGAGTGCTGCAACCAACATCCTCGCCCTGTCTTTTTCCCTGAATGGCATTGTGACCTGTCACTTGGCCTGTTTTAGATTCGTGTCAGGACCATTTCTCGACATTCATTCCAGAGTTGATTGAAGTATGGAACATAAGAAATAAGGAATGGGTAATAGAGTCATTAGGATTCCATAAGAGAGTTGCCCTAAAACTCCGACTCCGAGTCTTGTACGACGGCACGGTCTCCGTATATCGATTAAGACGTATTCGCTTGTTCCTCCTGGCGATATATTATTCGTATAAGAAGGCGAAGGCTGGTCGTTCCCACTTGCATTTGAAAGGAATTATGGGCAGGAACATCAAAGGTTTGGCTTCCAAGCACACGCTTACAGAGAAGGCTTACGCCTGCATCAAGGAAGGGATTGTGCGCGGCGAAATCGAGGAAGGCGTCTTCCTTTCTGAAAAAGAAATCATGAAGCGTTACCGGATCGGGCGCACTCCCTTCCGGGAAGCCTGTAACCGCCTACACCATGAACATCTGCTCGAAGTCGTCCCCCGCCGAGGCTATCTTGTGCCGGAAATGAGCCTGCAAGAAGTGCGCGACCTCTTTGAGCTTCGAGTCCTCGTGGAAGGCGCTATTGCAGAGCTTGCGGCCACCCGCGCGAATGCGTGGGAGATCGACGAACTCGCGCAGCTTGCCGACCAGCGATCGTCTTTCGGCATCTCGCGGCATGGAGACTACGATCGCGCCGAGACAAATACGAATTTCCACCTGTATTTGGCTGGGATGGCCCACAACCGAGAATTGATGCGGCTGGAAAAAAGCGTCCTGGAGCGGACCAAGCGCCTCGCCTACAATGTCGCGCGTTCCACCGGCGTGCGGGACCAAGAAATGAACCTCCGGAGCTTGCACCGGCCTATTGTCGAGGCTATCCGCAGAAAGGATCGTGTCGCGGCGCGCCGTGCAGTTATCCACGACATTCAGCAAGCCCAGACCATTCTCGTTGGATTGGGAGGCCACGACTTCGGGGATACGGACGGTACACGCGACCAGCCTCGTTCAAGGCCGAAGCCTCCGGAAAACACGGCGGCACACGGGTCGCGCAAGCACCATCGTTAACGCGATATCCGCCACCAACCGTCAGCTTGCTTTCGGCGCAGTTACGACGCTTATGGTCTTTTGTACAGCTAAGGTGTATATATTACAGATATATTTTTATTGACAGCCGCCAAAGGCAAGCGTATAGGAAACAATTGAGGAACGACAACAAGATTCTAGGGGCTCATAGTTGGGAATCCTCCGCCATGGCCGTTCGCGCGCGGCAGCGCCTCCCTTCGTTATTTCAATGGGGTGGAGGGGGTATGTCCAAATCATCTCTCGTCCGCGGTGCAGATAATCGTCACAAGAAGCTGAGCCTTGGAACGGCAGTATGCGTAGTATTGTCCCTGGGTTTGTTTCTTTTTCTTGGCAACGTGAAGGCGCAGGTGCTCTACGGATCTTTGACCGGCACGGTCACCGATCCCAGTGGAGCGGCGGTGATCGGGGCGAAGGTGGAGGTCTTGGACCTAGGCAAGGGAGTAACCCAGGAAGCCACAACGGGTGTAAACGGGATTTATCGTTTCAGTGCGCTTCTGCCAGGCATTTACAAGGTAACGATCTCGATGGCGGGATTCGAGACGCAGGTCGCACCAAGCGTGCGTGTGGAGGCGAATGAAGTAGGCCGCGTGGACGCGCGGCTCAAAATCGCCGCCACAACACAAAACGTGACGGTGACCGCGGAAGAACCGCTACTGCAGACCGACAAGGCCGACGTACATAGCGACTTGACAGGCCGTGAGGTCGACGAACTACCCTCGGCGGGCAGTCAAGGACGAAACTTCCAGTCCCTACTCCAGTTCATTCCCGGCGCCGGACTGGTTTCGGAGACCAACTCCCTGGCGGGAAATCCCGAGCGAGCGATGAACACAAACGTAAACGGGCAATCCAATCAGTCGGTCAATACACGAATTGACGGTGTTCAGGATGCCTACCCGTGGCTCCCCGCCAACGTAGCCTACGTTCCGCCGTCGGATGCGATTGAGGAAGTCAACGTTGTGACCAACTCGTTCGATGCAGAGCAAGGCATGGCTGGGGGCGCCGCCGTCAATGTTCAGATCAAGTCGGGTACGAACCAATTCCACGCCAGCGCCGACTGGTTCCACACGGACCAGAATTTCGCCGCGCTCAACTACTTCCAACCCGCTTCCACGAAAAAGAACAGGAACAACCAGAACCAGTTTGGCGGCACGTTCGGCGGTCCGATCAAGAGGAACAAGCTGTTCTTCTTCGTAGACTACGAGCGCACTACGCAGCGGCAAAAGGCTGGACCGGATATCCGGACCTTGCCCACTGCGCAGATGGCTATGGGCGATTTCCGCAATTTGGCGGGGAACCCGATCATCTATGATCCAGCCACCGGAAATGCGCACGGGTCCGGAAAGCAGCAGATCTCCTGCAACGGCGTGCTGAACGTGATCTGTCCAAACCGCATCGATCCCGCGTCCGCGGCACTGATCCAACTGCTCGAGCCTTCCATCGCGCAGGAGTTCACCACCGCCAACGACCTCAATAACTTTGCGGGGAGCGGAACGGCAATGTTCAACCGTGATAATGCCGACATCAAGATCAACTACGTTCCGACGCAAAAGTCCATGTTCTTCGGGCGCTACAGCTTCTCGCGGATTCTCGTGTTCGATCCACCCTTGCTGGGAGACGCAGGGGGCGACGCGACGAACGGCGGGCAACTTGGCAACGCTCCCGGCTTGATCCAAAGTGTGGGTCTCGGCGCTACCTACGCCTTCGCTCCGAATCTGCTGTTCGACTGGAACTTCGGCTACACCCGGCAACGACTTGGAGCGAAGTTCGATCTCGGCTCGCCAAAAGGTCTCGAGCTACTGAAGATCCCAGGAACAAACGGCGCGGGCGATCCCAACAACAACTTGCTGTACAATGGCTTGCCTGCATTCCAGATCTGCCTCGTATCGACGTGTAGCAGCACTACGAATCTCGGCAATCCGAACACCGGCAATCCATACCTGTTCCGCGACAACCAATTCGTGAGTGGCGCAAACCTGAGCTGGACGCGCGGAAAGCACAATCTCCGGGGCGGCATGGAGTGGAACCACACCCAGATTAATCATTTCCAGCCCCAGGGTGGCAGCTTCCAGACGGCCCGAGGCAGTTTCCAGTTCAATGGATTCGTCACCTCTTTGCAAGGAACGACCCCGACCTGGTTCAACTCTGTAGCCGATTTCCTGCTCGGTCTGCCGAGCCAAACGGGCAAGGCCTACCAGTTCTTCAATCCGAATGCCATGCGCTGGAATCAGTGGGCCTGGTACGCGCGTGACCAGTGGCAGGTGCTGCCGAAGCTCACCCTGAATCTTGGCCTGCGCTGGGAGTATTACCCGTTCGGCTACAGCGACAACGGCAAAGGCCTGCGCTGGTTCAATCCGGCGGATGGCAATGTGTATGTGGGCGGATACGGCAAGGTACCCGAGAATGATGGCATCGATGTCGGGCACGGGCAGTTCCTGCCGCGGGTTGGTGTTGCCTATCGGCTAACCAGTTCGACGGTCATCCGCGCGGGCTACGGAATGAGCTTCGATCCGAACAACTGGCGCTACTTCCGGAACACATATCCTGGCTCGGTGGTCTCGAACAACGTGAACCCGACGGCGACCTCGAAGGACTACACTCCCGCGGCCAGTCTAACCGGTACGAACGGAACCGGGTTGGGCGCAAACGATCCTAATGGACCATACTCCGTCCCCAGCGGCATCGTGTTGGTGCCCGCGCCCGACCTCAGCACCGGTTCGACACCTCTCCCCAGGAACGTCGTAACGATAACCATCCCGAATCCCTTTCATCGAGGGTACATCAATTCGTTCAACCTCACCGTCGAGCAGGAATTTAAGGGATTCGTGTTCCAGACCGGATATGTCGGCGCATATGACATTCGACCATTGGTTAACATGAATCTCAACGCCTCGGCGCCAGGAACCGGCCAGGCTGGAGGTCTGCTCAGTCAAAGCCTCGGCAAGATCTATGGAACCATCAATGGGGAAGTACCCTTCAAGAGCAACTCCTACAACTCTCTGCAGACGAAGGCAACGCGCCGATTCGCCCAAGGGTCTTTGCTCGGGTTCGTCTGGACCTGGTCGAGGGCACTCGACTACTCAGACGACGAAGAACTGAACTCCCTACTGTTCCCGTATCCCACGTATTGGCCAAAAAACTACGGACGCGCAAGTTTCGACCGGACCCACGACGCGGAGATTTACGGCTTGCTGAATCCGCCGTTCGGTAAGGGACAGCGCTGGGTGAAGCGAGGGGTGGCCAGCTGGATTCTGGGGGACTGGCAGATTAGCCCGGCGGTCAGCATCATGACTGGCTTACCCTTCACCGTGACCGCGAATGCGGGCCCCCTGGCTGCTTTTGGGTCGACCCAGACCGCGGACCTAATCGGTCCATTTCACCTGACCGGCGGACAGCCTCCGGCATCGTCGAACTGTGCGGCGACCGACCTCATCAGTTGTCGCTACTTCGACCCGACGGCATTTGCTCAGCCCGCCCCTGGCACCTATGGCAACACCGGTCGGAATGCGTTTCGCGGCCCGGGATACTTCAACATGAACCTGAGTGTGGCACGTCAGTTTAACCTGACCGAGCGGATTAGGTTTCAGTTGCGAGTCGACGCTATGGGCTTCACCAACACTCCTCATTTCAACAACCCGAACGCGACATGTTGCTTGGCGACTAACCCGAATTTTGGCGCGATCACCGGCATTCTCTCACCGCCGGGTCAAGGCTTTTTCGGCAGAGATTCCGGCAGCCGGGTTCTCTGGCTTGGGGCGCGGTTGACGTTCTGAGGAGGGCCATCTCCCATATGCGCGAACAAGTCGTGCCGGCAACCTCAGAGAGTCCAGATCGGGGTCGTGCGAGAGACAGGGAGAGGAGCCCTTATGCCTTACACGAGGGGAAGTGCCGAGGAACTGCAATCCCCCGGCGGGCGCCGCCTGGTTAGTGCCAAAGGGGAATTACGGGAAAATGCGACCCTGCGGTCAGTGAGGCTTATCAAAGCATGCGCGGGATTGCTTGTGCTCACTGCATTTGTCGCTGGAGGTGAAATGCCTGCATTGGCAGGCTCTCAGATTCGACCTGCGGAGAACACGCGCAACGGAATTGTTGTTCTCGATTCTGCTACCACCATCCTTTTGGGACAGGAAGAGCCAACGCCCGTGGAGGAAGCGGTCAAAGACCTGCAAAATGACTTCGCTAAAGTGCTTGGAAAGAAACTCAGGATAGCGCGCAGCTCAGAGGATCGAGGAGCGGAGACGATTTGGATCGGCGAAAAATCTAAACTTCCCGAAGATATGCGTCCGCCAGGGTTGGGAGAGCCAGAATCTTTCTCGATTTCCGTGGTTCGTTCCCCGGAAAAGTCGAAATCAGGCAAAGTCGTTCTCTTGGCGGGCGCGGATATGCGCGGGACCATCTACGCCATTTACCAGTTCTCGGAAGAATACCTGGGCGTTGATCCACTTTATTATTGGACCGACCGTGAGCCAGCCCTGCGCACTCAAATCGAACTTCCGGCGTCTTTGAACAAGCAGTTTCCTGCTCCGGTTTTTAAATACCGCGGCCTGTTTATCAATGATGAAGATTTGCTAACGGGCTGGGCGCCCGGCGAGGCCAAAGACCACACCGGGATTTCGCTCGACGTCTGGAACAAGATCTTCGAGACCATCTTGAGGCTCAAGGGCAACATGGTGGCGCCGGGAACTTGGATTTTCCCTGATGAGCCCCAAATCAAACTGGCAGGCAAGCGCGGCCTCATCTTGACCCAACATCACGCGATCCCTTTGGGGCTCAACGTCGCTCGCTGGGCAAAGGATGTCCCTTACTCGTACACGAGCCACCCCGAAATTCTCGAGCGCGCCTGGAAGGACGCTGCCGCCGCTTATACCTCCAATCAGGAAGTGTTGTGGACCGTGGGCCTGCGTGGACTTTCCGATGTCAGTTATGCCGCGTTTGACCCTTCCGTGCGCGGCAACGACAAGGCCTTGGGCGAATTGATCACCAAGGCCATCGCCGATCAAATGCAAATCGTGCGCTCCCTTCGTCCCGATGCAAAATTCATTACCAGTCTGTGGATGGAAGGCGCGCGGTTGGTGCAACAAGGTTATCTCAGGATTCCTCCCGAGGTCGCGACGGTATGGCCGGACACCGGTTATGGCTATCTCCAGGACCAGGGTTTGGTGACGGCGGGGCAGGGAGCCTATTACCACGTCGCGATGATGAACTTCCGTGCCAACCAGCTCACGGAAATGGTTCCCGTCGAGCGCATCTATTCCGAGCTCGGCCGCTACATCAAAGCGGGAGCGACTCACTATTTGCTCTTAAACACTAGTGACATTCGTCCGGTTCCCATGAGCATGAAGGCGGTAATGAACGTCGCTTGGCGAGGTCTTTCCCGCGATCTAGCTGATAGCGATCAGTTCTACCGGCAGTGGTCTGCGGAAGAATTTGGTGTGCAAGCCGCCACACAGGTTGTAGGAATCTACAAACAATATCTTGCTGCGCCTGCGCATCTTCTTCGAGAGGAGCCTGTTCTCCCTTACGGCGATCAGTACTACCACACGGAAGCGCGCCGTTTCTTGCTCGAATATATGGTCGGTTTTCCGCTCTATTTTCTTCCAGGACAGGCACCGACTTGGACAACGCCGCGCGTTTTTCCAGAGCCAGACAAAGATTTGGCGGAGGCCGTAAAGGGAGAAATCCAGCGCTGCGGCGATGCGCAACCAAGATGGGACGCCTTGTGGAAAAAGGCAGTTGCCGCCGAACAGCTTGTTACGCCCGCGCGGCGCCCTTTTTACCACTTCCACGTCCTCACCATGGTTGCCATCGACAGAGAAAGCAATCGCGCTCTTCGATCCATAGCAGAGGCAATCGAGCATGCCGAGAAGGGAGAAACGAGGGCAGCTCGCGCAGAAGCCCAACGAGCGCTTGAGGCTCTCGACGAAATCTTCAAGGTCGAGGCCGGAGCCGAATACGGCAAATGGAAAGGCTGGTATCGCGGGGACTGGTTAACCGGCATTGGCCGGACACGCGAACTCGTTCAAATCTTCGCGAAGCAGCTTGAGAATCCCTCCTCTCCCATGCCGCCACCAATCTATTGGACCGGCTGGGAAGCGTACTACCACATCATGCATTACCAGGGTGAGCGTACCCCGGATGTGAACTGAAGGCCGCAAAGCAAAGCCCTCTTGCGGATGGAAATACCGCATGAAAGTTAAAGACCTCCGCGCTACATGAGTGGCTACTTTGGGGTATGCCACTTTGTTCGCCTTCAGCTTGTTGCAAAGTCTTCTTTCGAGAGGACGATGAGCAAGAGCCAGGATGATCCGATGCGGAACTCCGACAAGTGTTCAAGCCCCGCGGCCTGCACACGTTCATCGTTGATGTAGGTCCCGTCTTTTGAGTCAAGATCACATAGTCGGATCATTTCTTGTTTCACGCCAATGACGCAATGCACACCGGATGCTTTAGGATCGTCGATTTGAAGGTCCGCTCCCGCTCCCGAGCGGCCAATGCTCACCAGCGGTCTCGTCAATTGGTGCTTTACGCCTTTCGAGGGGCCTGCAATCACGGAGATGGTGATTGTCTTGTCCTTTGGCAGGGCAAGACCAGAGTACTGATCCGCACCGGGAGTCACCAGCCGCGCTCCATTTTCGCTTAACCGCTGAGCTAGAACTGTCTGAGTGAGCCTGGAGCTTGCGTCGCCGGTAGGCTCTGACGCGGGGACTAACTTTGTCCAACCGTACCGTGCCGGGGCATTCCTGGCCATCTGTCTTTATTCCCCGATTAAACAGGGCATATCGGCTACCAAACCGCCCTCCTGTAAGTCTCTTCTTTTCAATGTAGTGAGTGTGGGGCTAGCGGGTGGGTGCAACACACCTGTGTTGCCGCACCCCATTCGTCCGGCGATGAAAAGACACCCGCTTATCTTCACATGTCTGCCTTTCAATATCCTGTGTTGGGTATCTTTAACCGCGACAAAGTGGAAGGGCGCGGAAGCAAATGGCCTGCTTTCCATTACAATGTTTGTGGGGTCTCCGGACATTCGGGTGCTCTTGGAAAACGAGAGCTTTCCTACGCTAATGATCGATCTGCACTGGCTTTCGTTTTTTCGACAGAAAGGAATCCGAAAAGCCTGTTCTAATTCCGATGACGCACAGTGGGGGCACTGGGAGTCGCATGGGAGAGCAGTTCCAGGTTTTGGTCGTCGATGACGACGAATCGATTGGCCGGTGGTTGAATGCGGTGTTGGCGGCTGAAGGCTATTCGTGCCGCGTGGCGCGAAGCGTAGAAGAAGCGGAGCCACTGCTCCGGGAACAGTCATTCGAGCTTGCCTTGCTCGACATCTACCTGGGAAACGCGAACGGCTTGGAATTCCTCGAAAAACTCAAAGCCCTTCAGCCGGACTGCAACTGCGTGATGATGACCGCCCATGCCAGCGTAGAAACCGTCGCGCGTTCCGTTGCTGGTGGAGCGCTCGAATACCTCAGCAAGCCTCTTCTCATCGATGAACTGCTGGCTGTGGTACACAGAGCGGAAGCCCGCCCTCAAGCGGTCCCCTTGCCTCCCCAAGAGGCCTTTTCTCCCGAATCCGCGATCGTGGGCCGAAGCCCCAAGATGTTGGAAGTGTACCGCGCGGTCGCTCGCGTCGCACCCAGCACGGCCAGCGTGTTGATTACGGGCGCCAGCGGTACGGGAAAAGAGTTGGTGGCGCGGGCCATCCACGAACATAGTCCGCGGCGTCAGAAAACCTTTACACCCATTAATTGCGGGTCGTTTCCGGAAACCATCCTCGAGAGCGAACTTTTTGGTCACGAGAAAGGAGCATTTACGGGCGCCGACAGCAGCCGTGCCGGACTCTTTGAGGCGAGCAACGGCGGCACGTTGTTCCTCGACGAAATTTCCGAGACCAGCCCGAGCTTCCAAGTGAAATTGCTTCGCGTGGTGCAGGAACAACAGATACGCCGTTTGGGGTCGAATACTTTCGTGCCTGTGGACGTCCGAATCCTCGCCGCGACCAATAAGGATTTGAGCGCTCTCATCCGCTCCGGGCAGTTTCGTGAGGATCTTTATTATCGCTTGAGCGTAGTGACCATCGCTCTGCCTTCTCTCGAAGAGCGTGCGGAGGACATTCCGCTGTTGGCGAATCACTTTCTTGCACGCTTCAACGAACGCAATCAGCGCCAGGTGAGAATTGACGAAGAAGCGGTGCGTGTGCTCACTTCGATGAGTTGGCCTGGAAATGTGCGGGAACTCGAAAACTTGATCGAGCGGTTGGCGATCTTCAGCGCCACGCGCGAAATCACTGCTGACGAAGTCGAGCAAGAAAAGGCACGTCGGGTCGCGGCAGTTCCGGGGACAGAACAATCGGCATCCACTCTTGGCGGCAAGCTGCAGGAAATTGAGCGCCAGGAAATTCTTCGCGTCTTGCGCGAAGCCAAAGGCAATAAATCGCTTGCCGCGCGAAAGTTAGGCATTGAGCGGAAGACGCTTTATGAAAAGGCCAAGCGCTTGGCGATTGATTTAGGCGGCAAGGAGCCGTGATGCAGTCCGGAAAGCCTCGGGCCGGGAATAACCAAAGCCAGATCAAGCGCTGGCTGCTCCTCAATTCTGTTCTTCTTGCACTCGTTGGCCTTCTCAGTCTGACTTATCCCATCGAAGAGCTGAGCCGGCGGATCAGCGACCTGAGCTTCCGCTTGCGGGGAACCCAAACCTCGTCTCGAGACGTCGCTTTGGTGCTGATTGACGACGCCAGCTTGAACCGCTATGGACGCTGGCCTTGGAAGCGTTCCGTGCTCGCCCGCGTCGTCCGCGCCGCCGCTGCGGAAGACCCCAAGGCCCTTGGTTTGGACATTTTGCTTTTTGAAGCGGAAGACCCGAGTGAGGACCAGGAATTCGCGGATGCGTTAAAGGCAGCGGGCAACGTGGTTTTGGCAAGCAAGATCAGCAATTCGCAAGGGGGCCGCCTCTGGGTGGAACCTTTGCCGCTTTTTGCTCAAAATGCCGTGGCTATTGGCCACGCTCAAGCGGTTCTAGGACCCGACAGCATCTGCCGCAGCATTCCTGTGCAAGAGTTGACTCTCGAAGGGCCGCGCTGGGCCTTTGCGCTTGAAATTGCCCGAGTCGCTCGCGGCGCGCCGTTGGAGGATGATGGCCAATATTTGCATCTCGGGCAAACCCGAATACCAATCGTCGGAAGCAATGCCGGACCTCAGATAGCTGGTGTAGAGGCCCAATCGCCACGATTCTTGGCCATAAATTATCGCGGGCAATTGGAAACTGCAGAGTCTCCGGCTCCGTTCACAGCCATCTCCGCAGCTGATTTGCTGGAGGGAAAAGCGCACGGGCAGTTGCAAGGGAAAGCCGTTCTCATCGGCTTTGGTTCCGTTGAGATTGCCGACCGCGTTCCCACGCCAGTAAGCGGACGAATCCCCATGCCAGGAGTTGAGATCCACGCGAACCTTGTGGACACGATTCTCTCAGGTCGCGGACTCAGGCCGCTCGGAGGATCGCTTCAAGTTTTTCTCGTCTTTGCTTTTACGCTTGTCACCACAGGCATGGTTCTCCGCTGGCCCGGGTGGAAAGGCATGCTTTTCCTCGCGGCGCTGATGGGGGCGAGTTATGCCGTAAGCTATCTGCTCTTTGCCTGGGCCGATCGCTTGATTGCGTTTGGCCCCTTCCTTTGCGTGGGTGTATTGGCGGGGCCCATGGCGCAGTTGCAAAACCTGGTCACCGTCGATCGAAGCGTGACACGCGGGCTTCACCAGTTGCAATCCGCGCTGAGGAAAACAGGACCCGCTCACGGAACCGGCAGCATGTCGTTGGCTCTGCGTGCCGCAACGCCGCCCGGCAATCTCCATTGGAAAATCAATCTGCTGCAGGAACTCCAATCGGAACTGAGTTCTCTTTACTCCTTTGACGAAACTCTGTTGAATGCCATGCAAGATGGGCTGGCAGTTTTTGCATCCGACGGTCAGTTGGTTTTTTGCAATCCCCGTTGGCAAGACCTTTGCGCGCAGCAGAACGAAAATCCGGCCGCCCCCTTTAGTGAGTTCGCCTCCATGCTCAACGACGCGATTCGCCACAAACTCCTCGAATCTCTGGCGCAACCCGATGGGCGCTTTGATTCCGAAGTGTATTTGCGCGAAAGCCTGTTTCACTTAAGGGCTATGAAGCTGCCTGCTGCTCAAATGAATTCTACTAGCCCCGCTTTGATCCTGCTGGTCCTGACGGATTTTACCGCCCGCTTGGAGCGCGATCGTGCGAGGGCCGAAGCTCTTCGTTTTGTGACTCACGAACTTCGCACGCCTCTAATGTCCATCCAGGGATTTGCCGAGTATTTGTTGCGCTACCCGCAGCAAACGAATGGTAGCGAAGCCGCGGCGACAATTTTTCGCGAGTCTGGACGCCTGGTCGCAATGATCAACACCTATTTGGACGTACTCCGCCTTGAAGCTGGCTCCCGGCCTCTGCGCCGTGAGAACTTCAATATCCGGGATACCGTGAGTCAAGCAAAGCAGGTTCTGGAACCTCTGGCGCAGGCTTCCAAGATCACCGTCGTCACGGAAGTCACCGCGGACGTACCCCCGCTCGAAGGCGACCCCCACTTGATCAGCGGAGTGCTCCTTAATCTTTTGAGCAATGCCGTCAAGTACACCCCAAATGGAAGAGAGGTCAAGCTTCGTGCTACCGTGGAAGGAAACATGGTTCTCGTCGAAGTCCAGAATCCAGGTCCGGTCATACCGCCTCAGGAACTAGCGCATCTCTTTCAGGCGTTCTATCGCGGGCGTGAGCAGGAAGGTACGACCGCTGGTTGGGGCATCGGTCTTTCTTTCGTCAAGCGCATTGCCGAGCAGCATGGGGGTAAGGTCGAGGCCACGAGTAATGCGGAATCCGGGACCTGCTTTCGAGTATATTTGCCTGTAAGCGGGTTGTATTCAGTGAGGAACCACAATGAAACGTGTCTTCGTTAATTCAGGGCTCTTCATCACCGTCTTTTTCTGGGCCGCGCTTGGCGCAAGTTTTGCTCAAGACCAACAACCAACCACGGCTTCGGTAAACGCGCCCTTTGCAGGCGCCACCGTCTCAGAGTGGAAAGGCACGATCCATCTGACTCTCCCCGGGCAGTCGCCCTCAGCACCCACACAGGGGGAAACACTCCCGCCTGGCACGGTTCTGGAAACGGGCGGTGGCCAACTCTTATTGCAACTTGTGGATGGAAGCCAAGTGCTGGTTCGTGCGCACACAAGGCTGACCGTCCAGCAACCCACACCCACGGACCGGGGCTATTTCCAACTTCTGCTTGGCCGTATACGCGCCACCATTACCAAACGCACGGGCGGTGCACCTCCCTTTGAGCTGGGCACTCCTAGTGCCGTGATTGGCGTTCGCGGCACGCAATTCGAGGTCGAGGTGAATAAGCACCAGGAGACTATTGTTGACGTATTCGAGGGCACTGTCGAAGTCTTCGGAAGGCATTCTCGGACTTCGGTCTCGGTAGAAGCAGGATCCTCGACTCGTGTTGGCATGGATACTCCTCCCGAGCCGCCTCGCCCGACTGCAGAAATGCATTCCAATGCAGGCGGTAACAGGGGGAATCAAGGGAATTCGGGTTTCCCCGGATCCAATCGCGCGGCTCAGGGCGCTGCTCATGCCAGAGGCAAGCCTTAGACTTCCATAGGTAAGCCCATCTTTTCGTAGGTCGCGTGGAGTCTGTCTTTCCCTATACCGCACCGCGCCTGTGCGTTTCCAGGCACAAAATCACAAAATCTGTATTGCTTCAACACAAAGGCGTGTTGTGCTCACCCAGCACTTAGGTCACCTGAAATCCATATCCACTTGAAAATAGAGGGCTTACTTATAGAGCCACGGTGGCCACGCATTTGCCTTGAAGTCCGGGGACCCACAGCCCCTTCTGAATAGGAGGGCACATGAAACGCTCGATTGCATTTGCCGCTTTAACGACGGCTGTCTTCTTTATTGCCACCTCACCAGCCTTCGCGCAGCGTGGCCGCCCGTCGTCGCCCGGCGCAGCCGCCCCAAGCATTCACAGCAACAGCAGCGCGTCTGCTGAGGGAGGCCATGCTTCAGCGAGCCCGGCGACCAGCCCTAGGTCCCCCAGCTCGGTTCTTTCGCGCAACTCAAATGTTAGTGAGGCGCTGACCAAGGCTCTGGCGAAGAGCGGAATCAATGTGACCGATCTTAAGAGCACTTGCGGCTCGTTCAAGAACCTGGGCCAGTGCATTGCGGCTCTTCACATCAACCACAAATTCGCCAGCTGCACTCTCGCCGATCTTTCGAGCGCGAAGAGCCTCGGTGCGGGCATTCAGGGATGCAGCCCGCAGGCCAACGCCAAGTCGGAGTCCAAGAAGGCCATGAAGCAGGCCAAGCAGGACATCAACGACTCCAACTCATAGGTTTGCTTGTGCGCTGAGGGCGTGGGACCTCGCGGCGCACTGGCATTGTTCGGGCCGGTCCGCAAAACGGGCCGGCCTGAACATAAAGCCAACTCACGTAGAACCCCTTCCCCGACGCTCTTCCTTCGAATGACAACGACAAGGCTCCCGTTTTCTCTCACTGCGGATCCTCGAAACCATGAATCAAATTTCAAGGCGCAGTTCCAACGCTCGCCTCGTCCCACCTTCCGCAATTTTCCTCACGTCCTACTTCCCAATTCGCAAAATCACGGTATAATTCACCGTATGGCTGCTCCTAGCGAAGTGAAAGCGCCGGGGTTGGTCCCCGAGGAATTGAAGCACGAGCCGCGTTCGAAAGGCATCGCCACCGCGCGCAAGAAAAAGCCCAAAGAACTTGCTGTCATCACCGAGTGCTGCACCGGGTGTGCCGGCTCACCGGCCTGCGTCGAATATTGCCCGGTCGAAGACTGCATGTTCTGGGTTCCCGACGAAGATCATCCGCCGTTTGGCCGCATTCAGATCGATCCGCTTCTCTGCATCGGATGCAAGAAGTGTCTCAGCAAGGGCCCTGATGGCTGTTTCCTCGACGGCTGCCCCTGGGACGCCATCGTCATGGTGGAAACGGGCGAAGTGGAAAAAGAAGTTGGCCCCATGGCCTACTGAAGGTCCTATTCGCTATACGATTGCTGCAGGGGATAGCTGCCTGTAGTTGTGTTCGACCTGCGCGTTTGCCAACTATAATAATGTCCCCCTGGAGACGCAACGTCGTCGAAGTTGAATTCCTTCGCTCGGGATCTGCGAACTCTCACCCCGGTCAGGTCGGGCTCTTCCACGGCCTGGGGCAGAGGGATCCGCTTTCGGGACCACAGCTTAGCAATCCCCGGTTCGCAATCAAGCAATGACCGTCTAGGCGACAGACAGAATACGCTAGGGTTTTTGCGGGTCGGGTGTCGGCAGTGCTTCCTGCCGGATTTGCGGTTTCTTCTGCCACCATGCTTACCGGCTTGGATTTCAGCCGGTGTTACTGATTGTTCCGCGGGTCAATTTTGATGCCTCCGCCGAGCGGTAGCGCGGCAATCGCGTTGGCACTCGCCTTTTCCTGCGGATTTGCCGGCTTGTCACTCGCCGAAGATTTGTCTCCAGGCGCCGACGCATCAGACATCGCTGACGTGGCCGTCCATCCCGCCGAAACGCGGTCGCCCAGGTGCGGGCTGATCAGGTTCGTATCGAGATTATTCGTGACCTCCACGTTGTTCACGACCGTCGCGAGCACTTTGTCAATTGAAGTAGTTGCTAGTCAGCGATCGCCTCCACAAGCGCCGTTGAAGCGCAAGCGCTCCGGCCACTGAGGGTCCATGGCCAGAGAGTCTGACTGCGGCAGGCAGGCTAAAGGCCGCCTCGACAAGAATCGGCGGCGCTAAGCTCGATTCCTAGAGTGAGCCGACCAAGAAAGCGAAGGGGTAGGAGAGGACGTACTAGTAGTTTCCCGTGCATAGTATTCCGGATTTTACGGGATTGTCAATCATGAGGGTGGGACTATCCTGTGCCACAGTGGGATTCCCGAAAGGAGCGCAAGAACGAGGCGGAACACCACTAAGGTAAGAATCCACATACGACAACCCAACCGCACTTCCAGTTCAAGGCCGCCCAGCCCTAGTGCTGCTCAATTTGAGCGCCGAGCTTGCCCAACAAAGGCCCACGCCTTATGTCTTGGGACAAACATTTTACCGGAAGAGAAGAAAAAAGACTCCCCGTCATGATAGAGGTGAAGCTCGCGCCCGCAGAGAATGCGAGCGCGGAAAGGCACGAGCAAGCTCGTGTGGAAAACATCAGCGGGCGCGGCGCCCGCTTGCATGCCAGCGGCCCATGGCAACTCGGGGAGCGGGTAGAAATTACGCCGATCCAGGGGGAAGGTCCCTTGCAGGGCGAGGTAATCTATTGCCAGAAACTGAAAGATAACCGCTTTGTTGTGGGTGTGAAGTTCCGGCGCAATCCGTCGCTTTCCTCCATGGTGCAGGAGCTGAAAGGCAAGGTTCGCTAGGACCTTTCACGTCCGTGTTTAACAACCCCTTGATATTTCTTCTTTGCAGGAAATAACGCTTGGCCACAAACGAGGTGAAGCCCTGTGGAAATCTCTTCCCAGTAGTCACGTCCGTCAACAGACCTGGCGTTCTATTCCCAATCGACGTGAGAGACAGAAAACAAAGCGGTTAGCGGAGGTTCCGCCTGGTCTGTTGCATTTGTTCTTAATAACCTAAAAACGGTTGCCGAGTTTTATTGTCAGATGGCAGGCAAAAACCGTTTCTTCGTAGGGCTCAAGTTTCTGCGTGGCCCGATTTCCTGGTCCATTTTGGAGCGGTTCAATGGCTTGGTCCTTACGGGCATGCTTTGCGCGATGCGCTGGTAAGAGGCAGAAGGCAGATTTCCTCCCGGGTGTAGCGTAACGATTTCGCGGGAACCGCCAACGTGGATTTTGCGAGGTTAAGGCTGGGAAACGCGCGAGCGGATGGCTTGGTCGGCGAGGAGGGCTTGCTCGCGGATGCGATCTGGAATGTCACGCGATTCGCGTTCGTAGGGACGAATCGCAGCTAGATCCTCGGCGCGGCCGACAAGATACAGTGCGCGCAGGGCTTCCCAAACCTGTTCGTCGCCAGGATCGACGACGGCGATTTCGGCGCCGGCGGCGACAGAGGCCCCTGCCGCAGCGGACAGTGCGTGGATGCGGCCGCTGATGGGCGAGCGAATTTCAGAGACAGATTCCCCATCGGTTGAATTTGAGGCCGGCGATGCGCTGGGCTGCAGTTTCGCGATGATGCCACCTTGGTGAATGGCCGTGGCGACGCGGGCTGTGTCTAGGATGTGTCCTGTGCCTGGCGCGAGAATGTGCACGGGCTGTAGCAACGCCACGATTTGCGCGCGGCCCGAGTCGTCGTGGAAGCGCACCAGCGACAACGCCGCATTGCCCCGCACGAGAGGCGAAGGATCCTGCAACATTTTTAATAGCGCTTCATGGAAGCCTATGCCAGAAGTGTCTTGGCCCATGACCCACGCATCAGTATTGCGCACTTCTTCGACTGGGTGCGTGGAGAGGCGAATGAGTTCGGGATACCAGCGCGCGGCGGCCGCGTCGTGGCGCGTGATGCGCTCGCCGACCTGCACTAGCGCATGCTGGATGTGGCGCGGGCGCTTGTCGTCGATCAAATATTGCGCGATTTGTCCGTCTGAGAGCTGGCGGCCAAACCAGGTGTTCCACCAGAAGAGGAAGGGAAGGAGCACGATAAGCCACGCGGCGAGATAGAAGAGCAGACGCGTCCGCGTAGACATGCCGTGGGGAGACTTGCTTGGGAGCGCGTTCGTTGGCACTGCGGAATCTTCGGTTACAGACGTTTCCGCGTCACCGTTTGACGAAGAGTGCGAGGGGATGTTCATAGTGTCATCGTGCGACGCTAAAAGGCAAAAAAGCAGATACCTCGCTCGCGTCGTGTGTTCCGGCGGCAAAGCCCAAAGCCACGGTTAGCCTTCATCGGAGGGCGAGCCGGGCTTGGTTGGGCCGGCCGGATTCTTGCCCTTGCGCAGCTCCCAGAACGCATTGAGAAAGAAGACGGCGGAAAGACTGAGCATGATGAGGATCTCGAACAGGCCGTCGACCGTGGTCATCGTACCGCTGACGACGATCCATGCAATCCCCGCAAGCGGAACGAGGCCGAGCACGATAGAGATCAAAAGCATCACGGCAACCAAGTTGCCTCCTTGCCAGAAACAGTCCGCGGTTTTCAGTCTTCCGTTCTCAGTGAAAGAACCGAGCGCGAAAGCACCAGGGGCGAGACTCGTTTCCGCCCGCGCATCCTTCCTGTCTCAACCGCTGAAAGAGATCGCCCCTCGTTGCGATCGCGACGCGACTGCAACGAGGCACAAAAAGCTGGGCGCAACAACGAGCCTCACTGCTTGAAAGTTTCATCGACGGTCTTGTTGTCTTTGGCGGCGAGCGTCACTTTTTCATCTTTCTCGCCCAGCTTTTCTTGGACGAAAGCCAAAGTGTAGTCGCCCGGCGGCAGCCCCTTGATTTCGTACTTTCCATCGGCTCCTGTAACTGCATAGAAGGGATTTCTCACTACGTTGATGTACATCTTCATCCACGGGTGCTGATTGCACTTCACCGGGAGAAGGATTTCTTCGCGGGCGAAGCTTTTTTCGAGCGGCGGAGTTTTGGGCGGCTGTGATTCGTTCCACTCGCGATTGTCTTTCGGTGTGGGGTGAATATTGTGCGTGGTGGGGTCGCTGTTGACGATATTGACGTCCTGGCCAGCCATCACGCCCAGCACGTGCGGGTGGTATCTGCAGCCGCTTTGATCGAGGGTGACGGCTTCTTTCGGAACTTCGAAAGTGCGATTGCCCAGGCCATCTTTCACATAAACGAACACGTTAGCAAGTTTGCCGCCGCTGGCGACGATGGCTTCTGCCGTGTTTGGACCTTTGCAAGCGGGGTCCTGGCTCATGTCGATTTTCGCGGCGGGAGGCGCGGTGCCGTCAAACTTGACGGTGCCGCTGACCGTTGCGGCCGTTGCGGGATCGATGGGTGTGGCGGCCGGAGCCGCAGCGGGGGTGGCCGCGGGCTGCTCGGCCGTTTCCTCTTTCTTGCTGCCGCAGCCGGTGAGGAGGACGAGTCCCCACAGCGCGGGCAGAGCGAGAATTGTCATCCAAGTTTTCGTTTTCATTTCTTGCTCTCTCTCCTGAGAATGGATCTCACAAAAATTGAAAATCCTATTTGCTGACTCCGTGACCGCCGCTGCCACTTGCGTTCGAACCGGATGATCCTGACCTGTTCGCCGCGCTCGAACGACCCATCGCCGAAGCAACGCGGCGCTGCTCCTCGGGCGTGAGCTGCAAAATGTAGTCCACGAGCAGCTTGGTATGGTCTTTATCGTAGCCCTGGAACGAAGGTGGCGTCGGCCCAGAAAAGACCCAGTGATCGTTCTCGCGCTTGAAAAGCCCAGAGGGCATCGAGGTTCCAGGGCTGATCGCTTGCGGATCGAGCATCCACTGCTCCATCCAGTCGGGTTTCAGACGGCCGCGCGCCTGGAGGAAATTCGGCGCTGTGGCGGTGCGATCGTGCGCGGGATCACCAGTGGCGTGGCACTTCAGGCACGGCGCGGCGGTGCTGCTGAAGAGGCTGCGCGCCATTTCGGTTTCCTTGGCGGTGAGCACGGGGACTTCTTCGGGAATGTACGGGAACGGCTGGCGCGAAAGCGCCTGGAAGAAGCGCACGAGTTTTCCTAACTCGTTTTCCGAGAAGGAGAACGTGGGCATGCGCACTTGCAGATACGAGCGAATGCCGTTGCGATTCGTGTCTTGGTCGTTGAGCGCAGGATTCTTCAGGAAGCGCAGCAACCACTGAGGATCGACGCGCGCGCCTTCGGTGAGCAGCTTCGGAGGCAATTGCTCTTGCGCGTCCTGATAACGCGCCAAGCCCATCAGGATGGTTCTTTGCCCTGGAATGAGTTGGTGGCAGCCCATGCAGTTGTATTTCTTGACCACCCACCAGCCTTCCTGAATGTCTTTGCGATAGTCGAGCGGCCGGTATTGATAACTCGGAGAAAGTGGAAATTCCTGGCTGCCAACAAGGAACGTCGTAAGCGCGCGAATCTGCTCTTTCGTGAGATGCAGATTCGGCATGCGCAGCTTTTCCGTTTCGTCACTAAAGATTTTTCCCTGGTCCCAAATATTGGGCTCCGCGAGCTTGTGTTCGAAGAAGCCTTTGTGGTCGTACCAAGGCTCCTTCGCTGGACCCTCGGGCAAACGCGCGAGATCTTCGGGATCGGTGATGGGCTCTTTCCCGCCGCGCTGCGCAACTTCCGTGAGCAGCGCAAAATCGAGACGTTCGACGGGCTTGCTGCCTTCGGTGGTCAGTTCGGTGCCAATACGGCCTTCGTCCTCAAGGCCTGAAATTTCATGGCAGCCGAAGCAGCCGTAGAACTTCACCCACTTCTTGCCCTCTTCTTTGAGCTTCGGGTCGTCCATGAACGATGCGTCGGGATAGTCGGAAGGGTTCTTTTTCTTGAGCGTGATGAGATAGCTGGCAATATCCTCCGCATCCGTTTCGGAAAGCCGCAGGCTCGGCATAACCGTCATGTTCTGGACTTGGAGTTCGTGGCCATCGTTCGGGCACTTGCTGTGGTCGAGATCGAAGACGTACGGCAGGCCCTTCTTCTTGTAATCCTCTGGGCCAATGTCTTTTTTCTCGTAGGGGCAGTAGGGGCGCGTGCGTTCGCGAGCGTTGTGAACCCAGCGAACGAGATAGTCGTAATTGGCTTTTTCGCCGACGCGCGTGAGATTCGCGGCAAACGTTCCGCCCTGCATCTGGTCGCTCTCACCGATGGAGTGGCAGGCGAGGCAGCCGCGCATTTCGAACAGTTCCTTGCCATGAGCGGCATTGCCCGGCTTGTGTTTGGGCAGCGGATCAGTAAGCCCGGATTGCCAAACGAATGCAGCAATGGCTCGGATCTGCTCGTCGTTCAGCCGGAAGTTCGGCATCTTGGTTGTTGGCCTGAAGTCCGTGGGCTTCTTCAGCCAAACGGGAATCCAATTCTTGTTCAGCTTCAGGCGCACGTCCTTCAGGTTCGGACCAACCTTCTTCATATCTTGCAGCAAACTCTTCGTGGTGCGGTCCAGCTGCATGATGCGAAGATCCAGCTTGCTGTTCTCGACTTTCAAGGCCACTGCGCGGTCGTTGAGATGATTGGCTTCTTCGTTCGTGGCGGCCTTGTCGGCTTGCGCCATGAAGTCGTCGGCTTGCTTCAGATTGTCTTTCTTCTGCTGTTCGAGAAGCTTGATTTCCTGCGCGATGGACAAAAGGTCCTCAGGCTCCTTGTCATAACCTTCATAGCGGTGGCAGCCCATGCAGCCGCGCTGGCGGAAAAGGTCCTTGCCTTCGCTGACCACCCAGCCGACGTCGTTGTTCACCACCACCATGTCTGCGGAGTGGCAAATCTGGCAGCCCGCTTCGTAATTTCCGGGACGGAAGATCGGCCAGAGCCAATGCTCATAGGTACCGTGGGCCTTCTCGACGCTCGTCGTCGCGCGGCCATTGCCCTGGTGACAGGGCGAGCAGCCGAATTTTTCCGGATCATGAATTCTCAGCAGGTCGCGGTCGGGATGGCTGGTGAACGCGCGTGCGAATTCGTCCGGCTTCTCGCCTGGCAAAGACATGGCTGCCGCGGTGAGCTTGACCGGCTCGCGAATGCCCAGATGGCAAGATTCGCAGCGGTCGACAATCTGCGCGCTGTCTTCTCTCTCCAGATTCGCGGCGTGCTCGTTCACGTTGATCTGCCGAATCGCGGGCGTCAACGATTCCACGCTGTTCTGCAGGTTCAACAACTGCGACGGAGTCAGGCTCACCATGTGATCGGCGAGATAGGAATCCATCAGTTCTTTCTTTTCGGTGACCGGCTTGAGCAGTTCGCCGAGTTCCGCGCTCATTTGCGTGCGCTCGTTTTTGAGTTCGTTATAGGCGTCTTCCAGTGCGGCGAAGTCCTTGAACGTTTGCACCTTGCCGTCGGGCATTTCGACAGTGCTAGGTTTGGCTTTATAGGCGTCGAGGTCGCGCTGCATGCTCTGTTTAGACGACGCGCTCGAGGTGGTCTCGATGTCGTACGTGGCGGCAGTGACGTAGGCGCGCCGGTCGGTGAAGTGACCAGGGCCATCCTGCACGGCGAGGATTTTCGCACCCACTTCGCGGAGCTTCTCTCTCAGTTCGTTGATGCGCGGCTCCGCGCTCTTGCTGGCGTCTTCGTAATCCTGCTTCAGCTTTTGATAGTCCGGGCTGTTCTCAATTTCCTTCTGAGACTCTGCCGATTGCGTGCGCGCCGTCTTCAGGAAAGCGGAGTAGCGGCTTTTCCATTCATGCTGGAAAGCCTTCCAGGGGCGCTGGCCAAAATCCTCATCCCAGAGCGCCCAGAAGAGCGTGGCCATGAGGATGACCATGCAGATGACATAATGCGGCGCAAGGGATTTGGTTACGATCGGATCGTTTTCGGGGATGGGCTTCTCGGGCACCAGGTCCTCCTGAAACTTGCGGCTGAAACCGCAATCGACATCAAAGACTGACTCAAGCTGGGGCGCACGCCGCGCCCCTACACGTTAAATATTGAACCAGGGCGTAATCCAAACGTACTTGATGTGAAAGAGATGGCGGATCAGGATCTTGATCGGCAGCGCCACCATGATGAGGAAAAACGTCATCATGATGGAATACTGCAGCAGGCTCATCCTCTTGTAGTCCTTGGGATTGCTCCGGCGGAACAAGCCATTCACGATGAGTCCGCCAATGAGGAAGTACGCGCCGACAACAGCCGCGCCAAAGATGCCCTTCCACAGATTCGAACTGATCCCGAAAATGTCGGGCAAGTCGCGGTTCACTTCATAGATGAGGCGGTTGTGGTCCCAGGTCTGCCCGGGCCAGAACCACTGCCAGCCGGGCCCGCGAATGAACGTGCCGATGAAAATCATGGACACCCACAAAATCACGAAGCCGAACAGGAACGTGCTGATGGCAAACCTGCGTTGCTTCCAGGTGTAATAGCCGGAGCCCAGCGGGTTGGTGTCAATATAGGGAATCACCATCAAGCCGATGATAATGAGCGTCGGCATCACCACGCCGGCGATCCACGGATCGAAATAAACCAGCATTTCCTGCAGGCCGAGGAAGTACCACGGCGCTTTCGCCGGATTCATGGTCAAGTTGGGATTGGCGGGCTCTTCGAGCGGCGCGTTCAGCGTAATGGACCAGACCATGAGAATGATGGTGACAATGATCGCGGCCAAAAACTCCACGCGCAGAAGAAACGGCCAGACGTGAACTTCCTTTTGCCAGCCGGGGCGGAAGGGCCAAGTCTTGCGATGATGCGTTTTTGCCAGCGCCGGATTCGCCTCTAGCTCTGTAATGAGTTTGTCGTTGGCGAGCGCCTGCTTCCCACCAAGATAAATGTAGAAGGCCAGCAGCGGGATCATAGCGATGATCGGAACATTGTCCGGGGCGGAGAGGATTTGCCAGAGTTGGTTCCAATCCATGGCTATTTCTTCGCCTCCTTGACCTCGGAGTCGAGGACCACCGGCGCCGGCCCGGAGATGCCGCCGTCCTTTCGCACGCGCCAGAAGTGCACGATCATGAAGACGGAAGCGATGATGGGAATGCCGATGCAGTGCCAGATGTATGAGCGCAACAGGGCGTTGGCGTCCACAATCGAGCCGCCGAGCAGCCCGAAGCGCACGTCATTATAAGGAGTCATTCCTAACTGCGGCCCAAACGGTCCTTCGTGGCCTAATAACGGAGTGGCGCGCGCCATGTTGGTGCCGACGGTGACGGCCCAGAAGCCGAGTTGATCGTCAGGAAGAAGGTAGCCGGTGAAGGAGAGGAGCAGCGTCAGGACGAGGAGGATCACGCCGACGGTCCAGTTGAATTCGCGCGGCTTTTTGTACGAACCCGTAAGAAAGACGCGGAACATGTGCAACTCGACGGCGATGACCATCAAGTGCGCGGCCCAGCGGTGCATGTTGCGCAGCAGTTTGCCGTAAGGCACGTCGTGCTCGAGATACAGCACATCGCGAAACGCCTGCACCTTGCTGGGGTGGTAGTAAAACATCAAAAGGACGCCGGTGAGCGTAAGCACGAAGAACAAATAAAAGGTAATGCCGCCCATGCCCCACGTGTAGCTGTAGCGCACAGCGTCGCGATTGACTTTCGCCGGATGCAAATGCAGGAAGACGTTGGAGAGCACGCCCAGCGCCCGGTTGCGCGGCGTGTCGTCGTGCTTGTGCCGGAAGATGGAGGTGTAGAGCTGCGTCTTCGTGGGCTTGCTGAGGATTTCGACCTGTTCTTTCGCCTTCGCCGGCAGGTCCGTCTTCAGCGCTTCCAGGTCTTCCTTGACACCCGTCGTGACGCGCGTAAGCAGGCCACCCGGTTTGCCGTTGTTGCCGTTTCCTTTGTTCTCTTCAGGCATCGTGACATCCCCCCGTTTCTTGTCGCCGCGATGACTCTTTTCCTTGCTTACCTCTTTGCTTCCTTACTCGTTCTCCGCTACACCGGCAAATACGATCCTGGATCATTGAAATGGCTGGGTTGTCCCTTGGGCCAGGAATAGAGCCGCGAAGTGTCTACGACGATCTGGCCGTCGGGAGCTAGTGTTACGTTGGCGCGGTCCATCGGGCGCGGCGCCGGACCTTCGAAGTTGATTCCTTCGCTGTCGTAGCCGCTGCCATGACAAGGGCACTTGAACTTGTTTTCGCTCGCCTTCCAGTCCGGTGTGCAGCCCAGATGCGTGCAGCGCGCATAAATCACAAAGAGGCGGTCCGGAGTGCGGTCCACCCAGATGCGGTATCTCTGCTGAAACTTGGAATCCACGCCAAGGGCGTAATCGGAGGGGTAGCCAATCTTGAAGATGGTGGGAGGTTCGAAAAGGGTGCGCGGCAGGAAGAAGCGAAGGAAAGCAATGAACCAGGCGCCTAGGAATGCGGTGACGCTGCACCAGACCAGGCGCCGCCGTCCTTCATTGGTCGCGCTGGGCTCCGGTCCGACGCTGGCCAGGCCCCCGGCTGCCGCTGCCTTGGACGTGCCCACGGCGGGAGTGCCGACGTACTTCGTCGCGTCGCTCCTGCCACCGGCAGGAGATTTCGCCGCGTCCGGCTTAGGTTTGACCGTTTCCGATTCCGGGACCGCCATGCACGACCTCCTTTGTGAACACTGCTCGAACTTCTTGCGCGGCAGACGACTACTCCGCCGATGTTCCCCTGGTGAACTGACCTTTACCCATTGAACCCGGAGTCCGCCGCTAAACCATAAGGCGAAGCGCAGAAAAGCGGCGTTCCTCGCAGTTGCAAGCAGGGATGTGCCGTTCCTGACACCGCAATGACTTTTCTCGAAGAAGGAACAGAGGAATCATAGCAGAAGGGCAAGTCCGCCGTCGGCGTCGGTTGCCCATCGAATTGGAAAGGCAATTCTTGAGAACATCGCGAGGCCCCAAACATTTCACCGGCTCCCCAGGATTCGACCCGGATATTACTCAAATCGAAAAAATTCGTCAATGCGAGTTTGCAAGAGTTTGCAAAGAAGAATTTACTGCGTTCCTAGAGTGAGCAAACCTCTTCCTCAAGGTAGCCAAAGCAAGACACAGAAAGAGGCACAGCACCCGTCAGGGAGTTTCTGGAAAGGGGCTCAGGAGAAGACCTTAAAGGGGCAACAGGGAACGAGACTGTCTTCTTTCTCATGTGTTCGCGCGTGCGGACGGAGTGAGGCAGAATTCTTTCCGGGGAATCGTCTTTGCTCTGGTTCTTGTTCGCTCGTCACAATCAACAGTTACGGCTCACTTTTGCGCATGCAAGAACTTGCTTGCTTCGAGAACAACCTGTGATATATTCGCCCCGTTTTGGATTCCCCATTGCGCGAGTGGGCGGGAATTTGGAGTGCTCCGGGGAAACCCAAAAGATAAACCTGGGGG